>Ga0181400_1000013_pt1 | contig 62943 bp, 56 predicted proteins | sample 23SPOviralmetaG_FD_130129 | JGI IMG/M metagenome (GOLD analysis project Ga0181400, IMG submission 130129) | Marine viral communities from the oligotrophic San Pedro Time Series (SPOT) site, San Pedro Channel, CA, USA - 23 SPOT_SRF_2011-06-22 | ecosystem: Environmental > Aquatic > Marine > Strait...
AGCGAATCTAATTGTGCTTTAATATCTTTTGGAATTGCTTTATCACCTAGCGCACCTGTATACATACCTTTTAGAGCACCGCCTATTCCGCCTGATGCTGCTTGTCCAGTAAAACTTGTGTCTGAAGTTTTTGCTTGTCCGCCTTGGTCACGTGCAATTGCATCTTGTACAGCAGCATAAAAAACATTATCAAGTTGTCCACCACTAAGTCCTTCTAGCAGTGTACCTACATTTGAAAAATCTATGCTTTGATTGACTGCAACTTTGTTACCACTTGGTGGTACAATTTTCTTTTTGCCCATACTTTTTACATTTACGGCGTCTTTAGGATCAGGTTCTGTTGTAGTTGGTGCAGTAGTTGTTGCACCCTGAGGCGCAGTTTTCTGTGCATTAGGATCATTATTAGGCGCAGTTTTCTGTGTATCTTGTGCTGTTGTTGGTGCTGGTGTTGTTGTCGCTGCAGGTTTAGGTGCGTTAGCATCTGCTGCTTTTTGAGCCATATCGTCATTTGCTTGTGATAGTTTATCGCCTGCTTGAGCAAGTTTGCCAACGGCTTTCGCTGCACCTTTTACTGTTCCGCCAACTACTTTACCTATTGCTCCGCCTACCTTAGCACCTGTTGTAATTTTTTTCATTGCTTCTTTAGCACCGTCTGTAGGATATCCGTTTTTAGCAAGCCAGTTAAGTACCATATCAGGTGTTGCACCTTCGCCCTTATCTTGAGTTCCTAAGAACTTCATAAATTCTTTTTTCATTAAGTTGGCTTCTTTACCAAGTTCAAGTCTACCTGCTGCTTTATCACTGCCAACTTTTGCAAGTGCTTTGTCTTTCATCTTAGACAAGAAACCCATAGGTTTTTCATCTAGACGATCTGTTTCCACTAATATCTCATTAAGACGCATTGTATAATTCTCTCGTATGTAATATACTTTTACTTATTGTTATTTATTTCTTATTGACTGTTTAAAGAGATCTAAAGATCTCTAGCGTTTTCGCTAAAGCTCAACGCTTTTTCTTCTCTAATGTTTATTAAGTGGTATAATATAAATTACGAAGTAATTTTTTAGCATCATCTAGATATTTGAGCCACAATTCGCCCGTTGCCGGACGAATTAGTGTGGATAACATCATCTGAGTTATCGTCGCCACATCTGTTTAAGAAGATTGTAATAAATTACACGGAGGCGGCGTACCGCATACCCCCTACTTCAGCATTCGCATAATACGCGGAAAGCAGTTAATCCCAAACAGCGAAATCACTTACTCTGTGGTTGCTTTTTCTCAGAGCCACAATCTTTTTATACCTAAGTTAGTATTGTCCTTGCAACGCACCAGAATCCGAACACACACGTAATGTGCCCTCAAGGTGAGTCGAGCATACTCGACCAAACTTTGTTGCTATGTAAATTAAGTTAAGCCTTGTTTTTGATGTGTCGTTCTAGGAGTGCCTGTCGCAGTTTGTCTGATCCGCCTACTCTAACATTAATAATACCGTTATAGTATTCGTTAGATTCTAGTACTCTGCGATCAAATTGTTCTCTAGCCTCAAGATAGGACATTTCGCCCCTGCCTGTACATAGGTAAAGTATTTCCCTTGTAAAGTTTTCTGACCCTAATGCGTCTACGTCTGCTTGAAGGTTATCAGATGAACCCCAGTAGGATTTCCAATCACTTTCTTTATATCCGCGTCTCTTGTTTTTTCTGCCTTTGAGTGGTGGCTTTGTAGTTTTAAACTTGGCTAGTTTCTTGCCTATATATTTTTTATTGTTGGTCTTGTTGGTAATAAGGTAAACAAACCCTTCGTATTCACTAGGAATAGTCTCTACAGGTTTATTGTTAAATGTCCAACTAGGTGTCTCCATCATTGTTACTTACTTTTGATGGTCTCCCTACCTTGCCTTTTCTGGCTTGTTTACGATTTTGCCTCTTATCTTGTATCTCTATTCGCCTTACACTTGCGTGTCGTCTAATTTCTGATAACCAAAATCTTGCTTTTATGCCTGCTTCGTCACTTCCTTTATATTCAAAACGATCTTGCCACTTAAAGTAGTTTTGAAACGCTTCGATCATTTCGTCGTGACTGTCTGTACTCATCTCAAATTTGGGCCTGTAAAAAATAATGCCATTGACTTCCTAATACCAGAAGTTACTGGAGTTACTTTATGCTGTATCCAACTAGGAAACACTAAAAGTGATCCTGGTTTGTTAAATTCTGGAATTGGCCATTCGCCGTTTATAAAAAGTTTGAACTCACCGCCTTCGTATTCTGTATCACTACAATTTAGTAGTGCGGTCAACTTGATATCATACTGTTCCTCTAGTACACCATCGCCGTGCCAACTGTATTCACCTTTGTAATATGCATCATATTCGTTATAAAGCATTGTTGTAAAGTTGTTTGGTTGATATAAATCAAATCCAAAGTTGTATTTGTTGATATCGTAAACAATGTTTACAATTCTGTCTACATCTTGTTTCAATTCACCATATTGCATTACACCTACACGACTTGTTTTCTTAACATTGTCAGCAGGCTCGTCAAATCCATCATTGACAATCTTGCTTTTAAATGTTTCAACTAGTTGTGGTAGTTGTTCCTGTGGGTGTGCATCTGGTGAACAAAAGTAACTTACCTTCATTGCACAATCTCTACATCATTTGAGTAACTTGTAAAGCCATTCTCTTTAATAACTTTCAATACGTGATTAACACGACCTGCTAAATCATCTCTATGCGAGATCAAAAATACATTTTTGTTACGTTCACGTGTCATTTTCTTAAGAATACTAATACTGCTTTCCACACCAGCACTATCCATACCACTATCTACAAGTTCATCAATAAACAATAGATTGATACCGTGATATAGTGATTCCCATACATCTCTAAATGCCCAACTTAGACTTAATATGAGTCTATTTCGCTCACCTCTACTAAGGTTATCGAAGTCTAAGTCCTGTCCTAGTTGTGTAATAATCACTGTTAAATCGTTCTGAAACTCTACAATGTGCGGTAATCCTACCTTTGCCAAGTAGTAAGTTAAGCGTTGATTTAGATATGCTAAGTTCTGTTCAATAATTTTCTTACGTACAAAACTATCTTTGTTTGTAAGCAGTTTATACAAGAAATCCATATGATCTTTTACTTTGCTAAGTTCATTAAGTTCATCAAAACTTACTTCTTGCATTGCTGTTTCTTTTAAATCATCAATCTGTTCAAGATATGGATTTTCTTCTGCTTTCTTTTGTTCTAATTCTTTCTGCAAACTTTCTACAGTGTTACGATGGTTGTATGCTTCTTCAACACTATCATATTGTGTTGTAGGACACGCTTCTAATTCACCAATGTCAGCAACAATCTTTGCGTGTTCTGCATATTTTGTTTCGTTTGTTACAATGTGTAGTGCTGCCTCTTGCAATAAACCTTCTTTGTCTTTAAGTATTACATCTTGTTTGCTGTCGTGTAAGTCCTGTCCACACGCATAGCACTTGTGATCCTTTAGATCAGCAATCTCTTTGTCTAGTTTAGCAATAGTTTTTTCTTGTTTCTGATTGTCAGCAGTAATATTCGCCATCCAACGCTGTGCTTCTTCTAATGAACGCTTTTTGTCATTAAAGTTCTCCCAACATTTGTGTGCTTCAATCTCTGCTTCGATATCAATCTTCTCTAGTTTAGCAATACCGTTTTCTAGATCCGTAATTGTAGAAAGTTTAGTATCTTCCCACATCTTTTGTTTACGTTCTAGACTTTCAATGTTTGCTTGTATTCTTTCATTAGATGCTTTTACAGTTTCTATACGAGTGTTCTCAGCATTTGTTGCATCACGGTTAATACGCATCTTCTCTTTAAGCCCATCTGCTTTCTCAGACAGCATAGTTATACCAAGTAACTGCTCAATAATGTTGCGTTGATCGTTATTCTTCATACTTAAGAACGGTTCAGTATAAGTGTTCAACGCAAGTATGTGTTTAAACATATCGTGACTCATTCCAAACAAGTCTTCGATTGCTTTCTGCGTTTCTCTACTATCACCTTGTGCTTCGTTATGATCAGTCGGCTCTTCTTCTGTGCCGTTTACAACAAATTTAAGAATATTAGGCTTGCGTCCTCTATGAATAGAATATTCAATCCCATTCTTTTCAAACTCAATTGAAACTAGCATACCTTTGCCGTTAATCTTGTTGATAAGATTATCACGTTTAATATTAGTAAGTGCGTTACCGTAAATTGCATAACTTAATGCATTGACAATAGTAGTTTTACCAGTGCCGTTTCTGGAACCACTATCGTCTCCGCCTAAGTCTAAGTTTTCACCTAGTACAAGTGTCAGTTCTCCTTTGTCAAAATCAATTGCTTGAGTTTGATTACCAACACTCATAAAGTTTTTTACTGTTATATTTTTAATTTTTATCATAGGTCTCGATAAATCTCCGTAAGCATACGCTTGTCATAAGAGTCGCTGTCTAATTGTTCGATTTGATTCATTACAATAGTATCAACACTTTCAAATGACAAATCGATAGGATCAATATTTGATTCTACTTCTACTTTCTCTGGAATCAACATAAGTTCACGAAGTTTAAACTGCGGAATAAACTGTTCCTTAATAAAGTTTGCTTCTTCAAAAGTAATTTGTACATCAATCGTAACACCACAATGCATATTTTCTTTTAGATGGTCTTCTGGTTTTTCTAAAAGTTGACTTAGTTTGAATGTTCTAAACACAGGTTGTGCAGGCCAAGTCTTATATTCAGGCACTCCACCCCACTCTAAGAACATCATACCACGTTCATCATCCCACGCATCTGCATAGTTGTGCGGAAATGCATTACCCATATAGGTTACATTGCCTTTTGTTTGACGTTTGTGGAAGTGTCCTGAGAACACGTATTCTTGATTAGTAAAATGATCTGGCTGTAATTCTCCGTGATCAGGCATTTCAACCATTGCATTCATTTTAAAGTATGGTAATTCAAAGTGACCAAACACATATCTGCTTTTAATATTTTTAACAGCCTTCCATTCTTCTCCAACTAGCCAAGGCAACAATGTAACATCGCCTTCTGTTAGTTGTTCTGTGATCGGAATAATGTTAGGAAACAATCTCATAAATTCAATACTATTGATTTCACGTTTGTCTTTATAAAACAAATCGTGATTACCAACCATAAAGTAAGTTTTCTCGAATGTTTCGTTGAGTCTTTCTAAATTACTCACTGTGTAGTTCATTGTGCTGACATCTGTAGTCGCACGATTGTGGTGCCAGTCTCCTAAAAAGATGCAAGTTTCTGCACCAGCGGCTTTTGCTTCCTTGCAAAACCACTTTAGGAACTCTTCACAATCCATATTGTGTGTCCTACTTCCACTTTTCATTCCAAAGTGAATGTCTGTGAAGCAGGCTGCTTTTTTAAATAACGGCATTCTTTACTCCTATACTACATTTTACAGTAGTTTTGTTCATAAGTCAAGACTTTTTCTTAGTTTTTGTTGCAGGCGCAGCCGCAGGAGGCGTTTGACTGTCTCCTCGTCCTTGTTCCTGACGTGACCAACTAGGATTCATACCATTCATTTCTAAAATATCATCTCTAATATTTTGGTTACGTTTTTCGATATTAATGATACGTACAAAACTATTAGTAACAGCAGCGGTATAATAAGCAAAAGGATTATTACTTTTAGATTCATCAAACTGTAGTCCTATCTGTGCCAACTGTAATATTGCTTGGCCTTTCATTTCGTCATTGTATGTGTAACCTCTTACATTACCACGTGTTGCATATCGATCACACAACTTCATCCACATTCTTGCAAGGTCGTTAGTTGCTTTACCACATCTTCCGTCGAAGTATCCGTTTTCCATACCACCTACCCAATGACTTTTACCTACACAAATTAGGTTTCCTTTGTCATCGAACTTCCAATGCTGGAAAGGCGGAAAGTTTACTTTTGTATGATGGTCTGCTACTGTTTTCTTTGTTTTCTTTCGTGTTAAGTCTTCTGGTATATGTTCAAATGTCATTACCCTAAACACTACTTCTTCCTTGGTAATCTTTTTATAATCAATTTCAAACTGCTTTGCTGGTATCTTTTTCCCGGCTGCTTCAACTGCTTCAGCGTGTGCTTTCTTTGCTAATCTTGCTGCACGGTTGCGTTTTGCTTCGGCTGTAGTTCTAATGTTAATTTTTTCAAGACTTGGTACAATTAAGTCGTATTGATGGTGTTCAGAATCGACAAACGAACAGAAGGTACTCTTACTGCGGTGTATTTCAGCAAGTAGGTCCTTATTTGTCAAATAATTTGTTCTTTTTGCCATATTTCTATTCTCCTCTATGAATTAATATAATAGCACATTTCTCTTGAAATAAATAGAGTTATATATAGGAAATTTTACCAAAATGTTAAATATAAATCCGTTAGCAAAATTAACCACACAAGTCAACAGTTCTGTCGCGGCCGATATAGCCGCTGCAACAGCAAAAGCAAATGCTGCAATTAACGTTGCAGGCAACTTACAAGATAAAATTGCACTCGATGGAAAGATCGACCAATTATCAGGTGGTTTAACAAGTGGTTTGAACCAAGCAGCAGCAGGTATGAACATTGCTGGTATGCTATCTGGTGCAAACTCTGCATTAGAAACAGGGGCAGGTAAAGTAATCCAATCGCCAGTAGGTTCAGGTTCAATTGATTCTGCTGCAGAATCTCTAGGTACTCTAGGAAGTGTGTTTGGCGGCGTAGCAAGCCAACTTGAAAAAACAGCCGGAGATATTTCCGGTGCTCTTACAAAATTAACCGGCGGAGATTTAGCAGGTGGCTTCACAGACATTGCAGCGTCTATTGGACAAACTGCTGGCAATCTCAATGATATTTTAAGTTTAAAACGTGGTGCCAACTTACCTCCGGGCGGTGAATTGTTTACTACAACAGGGGAAAAGATAAAACTTAACCCTAGTGCCGACAATGACTGGCGTATCAAAATTAGTTGCAATTGGAGTAACTTTAACAGTGACTTGTTTTCAGTATTGCAGAAAACCGGCGGTGTTACTTGGCCAGTGTTACCTACAATGGAAATTAGAACAACTGCAAACTATTCAGAATTAGCACCAGTACATAATAATTATCCGTATCTTGCTTACAAGAACTCACAAGTGGACGCAATCAATATTAGCGGAGACTTTATTTGTGAAACTGAATCAGATGCGGCATATTGGATTGCAGCAACAACATTCTTTAGAACTGTAACTAAAATGTTTTACGGTCAAGGAGCAAACGTTGGTAATCCTCCACCGGTTTGTATGTTAAACGGATACGGAAGTATGTTGTTTGAAAACACACCGATTGTAGTTAAAAGTTTTAGTGTTCAAATGCCTAACGATGTCAACTATATTAAAGTAAGTCCAAATCTTACAGGTAGTAATAAACCAACTTGGGTACCTATTAAAAGTAATATTAGTTGTGAAGTACAGCCTATCTACAACAGATCAAGTATGAGAAAATTCAGTCTTACAGATTATGCCAATGGGCAGATGTCTAACAAAGGCGGAGTGGGGTACTTCTAATGGCAAAATACGATCCATCATCACATTATAGTAGCACTCCTGTAACAAATTTTTATCTTGACTTATTAAAAGTCAGACCTGTACCAAAAGAGGCTGATGATTTTGTATATACTATTGAGAGCCAATATAATCATCGACCTGATTTATTAGCATATGATCTTTACGGTAATGAAAAACTTTGGTGGGTGTTTGTACAAAGAAATATGGATGTTCTAAAAGATCCAATATACGATTTTGAAACAGGAGTTACAATACAAATTCCTAAGGATTCAAATCTTAAAAAATACTTAGGAGTCTAACGTGGCTGCCGAATTCACTGAACGCAGAATACAAAGCAACGGTAATACTGTCAATTTTAATATTGACCGAAGCCAGCCATATGTTGATGTTCAGAAGAACGGTCAAACCCAAAGAATTTACGGATCACAACAACAATTAGATGAGTATCAAAGTAAAAAACCAGACGGTACATCAAATTTAAACGGTCCTGCTAAAACTAAAATTAGTCAAGGAACAGCATTAAGAAAAGATGGCCTAATTAAAGTTAGCGAACTGGACAGACCTTCAAATTTTGTTGACAATATGATGTCAGATTCAGATTTCCAGAAAAGTATTGATGCGTTAATAGAAGGATTTGATAATTCTAGAAGAAAAGCTCAACTAGGTAACAGTCCTAGTAAATTTCCTAATCCTCTTGAACAATTTGCATCAATGGTACCTTTGTGGACATTGGCAGTGCTTACTCCTAAACAGTTTAACAAGCCGTCAGAATACAGAACAGATGATTTAAGTTTTTCAAGCCAAACGGATATAAGATCAACTGGCAGCGGTGGCCCAGGCCAGCCAGAAGGTACTGTAACTTTATCAAGTTCTATCATACTTTCAAGTGGTGGCAGAAGCGACAAAACTCGTACAAAGATATTTGGTACAGCAGCACCTGAATATTTTATTGATAATTTTAAAATGAATGCAGTGGTTGCACCAAGTCCAAAAACAGGAAATACTAATGCAGTTGCTTTTGAATTTGATATCCTAGAGCCTTACAGTATGGGATTGCTTTTACAAAGTATGCAAGCCGCATCATTAAAAGCAGGCTATCCAGATTATTTGCTGGCTCCGTTTTTACTTAGATTAGATTTTAAAGGATACGATGAAAGAGGTCGTATTATTAAAAGTTTGAAACCTAAAAACTTTGTATTAAAGTTTAAAAAAGTTACTTTTAGTGTTTCAGAAGGCGGCAGCAAATATTCAGTTACAGCATACCCTTATAATCATCAAGGCTTTGCTGATACTGTAGATATGCTATGGCAAGATATTAGTATTGCTCCAGAACCTGATAAAGATGCAACAGTTTATAGTTTACTTGGAGATCCTGATAATCCTAAAAGTCTAGTTCGCACACTAAACGATAATGAACAATCATTAGTTGAGCAAGGAAAATATAAAATTAAAGAACAATACGAAATACAGTTTCCTGAAAGAACTTATGATTTTATAGCGGTAGACAACTCAACATCATCGGATGAGCAAGGAACATCTTATAATCCTTACAATTACGAATCAGGCCGTACAGTAGGAGGCGGCCCATCAGCAGGTACTACTACTGAAGCAGGAAAAAATCTAATAGGTGACAGTGGGTTTGATTATACTGCTCAAAAAGGCGGTAACTTTGCATTTAGAAAAGAAGACGATGTTATAAACGAAGAGACTGGTAGAATTGAAAGAGGTAAGTTAACAATCAATCCTACAGAGCGTGTGTTTAACTTTTCTCAAAAAATGAAACTTACTGATATCATTACACAAACTATTTTAAGTAGCCGACACAGTTCTAAAGCAGTAAATGGGGAATTACCACTTACCGCAGAAGGTTATGTTAATTGGTTTAGAATTGATGTACAAGTAGAATTTATAGGGTACGATGATAGTGTAGGCGACTACGCTAAAAAATACACATACAGAGTTGTGCCGTACTTGGCCCACGCTAGTGTGTTCGGTAACGCTACTGCTAAACCACCCGGTCAAAAAGAACTTAAAAAACAAATTGTTAAAGAATACAATTACATTTATTCAGGACAAAATGCTGATGTAATTGACTTTGATATTAAAATTAACAACTTGTTTTATACAGGTATTAATCCAACAGTTGAAGGTAACACACAAAGTGATGCCAACAAAGATAGCGCCGGTACAATTTATGATGGTACAAAAGATGTAACAGCAACTGAAGGTACAGATAAAAAAGCACAGGTTGCTAATTTAGGAAAATCAAGACTCAAAAAAGATCCTGATGCATTTAGTGTTTTAAAAGGTGGTCCAGGAACACAATCTGTTGAACAACGAGTTGCAGAAAACTTTCATAATGCTCTTGTTAAAAATGCAAGTGCTGATTTAATCAAAGTAGAATTACAAATATTAGGTGATACATTTTGGCTTGTAGAAAGCGGACTAAGCAATTATTTTGTACAGGCAGAAAAAGGGTCGCAGTATATGGCAGACGGAACCTGTAATTATGAAGGTAATGATGTTTTTATAAGAATTAATTTTAGAACTCCTGTTGATGTAAACGGATCAGGAGTATCTGGTCAAGATGAACCTAACGGACTTTACTCATTTAGTAAAGCAACTACCCTAAGTCCATTTAGTGGTATATACAGAGTGTTTAAACTTGAAAGCGAATTTGCGAGCGGCCTGTTTACACAAACACTACATTGTGTTAGAATGCAAGGCCAAGAAGAAGACTTTGATGGCGAAGCAGTAAAAGAAGAAGCAGGCAGCAATGCACTTGCAACTAAAATTGGCACAGAGAAACCACCAAAAACTAATGTATCTCAAAAACTTCCACTTGCTGATAAACTAGCAAATGTATTTGGATTTAACAGTATAGAAGAATTGCAGAAAAAATTTCCTGCAGGTCCTAAAGATAAACCTAAACAACCGGAAGGTCCTACTCTTACAGAAAGACGAAGACAGAGTAACGGTACATTGGTTAACTTTAACATTGATAGAACAAAACCATTTGTTGATGAAACAGACAAAGATGGAAATATATTAAGGGTATACGAAAGTTAGATGGCATACGATAAACGAACTAGATATGATCAAACACGTAACATTGGATTAGGTTCTGGTGTTTATGTTGCTAAAGTTGTTAGCACAATGGATCCTACATTTAACGGTAGATTAAAAGTAACTTTGTTGAAAGCACACGGTAACGAACTAGGTTCAGAAAACCAAACATATCTTGTAAATTATGCTTCGCCGTTTTTTGGAATGACTCCGTTTGAAGGAATGGGTTACAATGAAAATGATTTTAATGACACCCAAAAGTCATACGGTATGTGGGCTATTCCACCTGACGTAGGCGTAACTGTACTTGTACTATTTGCAGACGGAGATCCTGGAAGAGGATATTGGTTTGCTTGTGTGCCTCCTGCATTTTCTAATAATATGGTGCCTGCAATTGGAGCAACAACAGAACTTGATATATCAGAAGAAGATAAAAAACGATACAATACAAGTCAACCCTTACCTGTAGGGGAAATTAATAAACTTCTGAATGCAGAAAAAGACAAAGAGATTGATGCTGAAAAAATTAAAAAACCTGTTCATCCAATCGCAGATAGATTTTTAAGACAAGGTACAATTGAAGATGACGTAAGAGGACCAAGTGTAAGTAGTGCTAGACGTCAAGTACCAAACACAGTATTTGGTATTTCAACTCCTGGTCCGTTAGATTATGGTACTAATGCAAAGCGTATGGCTATCGGCCCTGCAGAATCACAATCAAGAACTGCTGTACCTATCAGTAGACTTGGTGGTACACAGTTTGTTATGGATGACGGCGATGATAGATTCCAGCGTAAGACATCACCAGGCGTAGGACCTGTAGAATATGCAGATGTAAATGCAGGCGAAAAAGGCATACCTGATCTTCCATACAACGAATACACAAGGCTTAGAACACGTACAGGACATCAATTATTACTACATAATTCTGAGGACCTAATTTATCTTACAAATTCAGGCGGAACTGCTTGGATTGAAATGACCAGCAATGGTAAGATTGATATTTACGGTGCTGACAGTATTAGTGTTCACAGCGAAAATGATTTAAACATAAGAGCAGATAGAGATGTAAACATCGAAGCAGGTAGAAATATTAATATGAAAGCCACTGCTGAATATGTTTCACCTGATGACCTACACCGCAGAGCAGAAGGCGACACAAAAACTATTTCTAAAATTGTTGATGGTGACGAAATTGAAAGCGGTAGAATACAAATTGAAAGTGCATTTAACACAAATATTTTAATAGGTGCTAACGGAAAAATTGAAACACGTCAATACACAAATCAAGATGATGTTTCTACAAACGGTGACTTAGATATTAAGGTTGCAGGAAATCATAGACATACTGTAGGCGGCACTACTGACATTAACACAATAGGTGATAGGTCAGATACACAAGCCAATTGGGATATTAACACAGGCGGATACAATTATCTAACATCAGGTGCAAATACCGAAGTTGCATCAGGCGCAGATATCTTAATGTCAGCAAGTCCTAACATACACTTTAACGGGCCAGCGGCAACTAGTGCAGCACTTGCAGATCCAGCTCAATCAATTACTGATTTAATTACACACGATAACATATTCACTAATACTGTGTCAAACTGGAACCCAACAAAATATCAGCAAGGTGCCTTTAATAGTATTATGAAACGTATACCAATGCACGAACCTTGGGCATTGCACGAAAATCAAACCCCTAACTTCTTACAACCTTCTAACACAGATAGAGAAAGACCGAGCGAGGAATAAACAATGGCAAACATATACAACAAAAAAACAGTAGCAGTAAACAAAGCGTCCGTCGGTGATCAAACTTCTTCAACTTTTACATACAAAGGTTTTAGCAGTCAGAAACCTAAGGAAGGCTTTAAACTGTACGATATTGATCTAGTAAAACAAGATCTAATCAATCATTTTTATATTAAAAAAGGTGAAAAGTTACAAAATCCTGAGTTTGGAACAATTATTTGGGATATGATTTTTGAACCATTTACTGAAGAAACTAAAAAACTAATAGCAGATGATGTGGAAACAATTGTAAATTACGATCCTAGAGTTGTAGTTAATGAAGTGTCCATTGATAGCACCGAAATGGGTATGAGAATCGAAGCAAGTGTAACATATCTTCCGTTCAACGTAAGCGATAGTATGAGTTTTAATTTTGATAGGACTACGTCAACAATTAAGTAAGCAGTTAATGATTAACGCTAAATATTAGTAAGGAATAGGATGCAATGAGTACTACAGCAAGACAAAATAATTTAATACTTAACGAGGACTGGACTCGTATATATCAGACGTTTCGTAACGCTGATTTCAAGTCTTATGACTTTGAAAACTTGCGTAGAGTTATTATTACATACCTACGTGAAAATTACCCAGAAGATTTTAATGATTACATTGAAAGTTCAGAATATCTTGCACTAATTGATGCAGTTGCATTCCTTGGACAGAGTCTTTCATTTAGACTTGACTTAGCAAGTAGAGAAAACTTTATTGAATTAGCAGAGCGTAAAGACAGTGTTTTACGTATTGCTAAAATGCTTTCGTACAACGCAAAGCGTAATATTCCAGCATCAGGATTAATGAAGTTTGTAAATGTTAGTACTACTGAAGATTTAACGGATAGTAACGGACGTAACCTTGCACAGCAATCAGTACGTTGGAATGATCCAACTAATACAAACTGGGCAGAGCAATTTATCCTTATTCTAAATGCTGCAATGAGCGACAACACAGAATTTGGTCGAAGCCAAGGAACTGCAAACATTCAAAACATTCCTACAGAGCAGTATAGATTTAGATCTTTTTCAGCAGATGTTCCAATTTACTCTTTTAGCAAATCTGTTGCAGGAAGGAATATGGCATTTGAACTGGTTAGTACAACATTTAAAGATGCAGAAGAAATTTACGAAGAATCACCAACACCAGGTAACCAACTAGGTTTTGTTTACCGCCAAGATGGTCAAGGACCAGGCAGTGCAAACACAGGATTCTACTTACAGTTTAAACAAGGTAGTTTAGAACTTGCAGACTTTAGTATTGATGTACCTACTACAAATGAAAAAGTAGCAGTTGAAAGTCAGAACATTAACAATGATGATGTTTGGTTATACTCATTAGATGTTGATGGCGGCCAAGGTGCTGAATGGTTACAGGTATCAGACCTTGTAGGAAATAATATTGCTTATAATAGTATTGTAGGCGGCAGCAGAAATATCTATGCTGTAAACACAAAAGAAAATGATAAAGTTGATTTAGTATTTGCTGACGGAGTATACGGAAATTTACCTCGAGGTAACTTTAGAACTTACTATAGAGTTAGTAATGGTTTAAGTTACAGCATTAGTCCTAATGAACTAAGAGGAATTAACATTACAGTTCCTTACTTAAACAAAGCAGGACAAAGACACAGCATTACAATAGGACTTGCATTACAACAGACTGTAAGTAGTGCTACACCGTCTGAAGATATTGACAGCATTAGACAAAATGCACCTGCACAATACTATACACAAAACAGAATGATTACAGGAGAAGATTATAATCTTGCTCCACTATCAACATCACAAAATATTTTAAAAGTAAAAAGTGTAAACAGAACATCAAGTGGTATTTCACGTAACATTGATATTATTGATGCAAGCGGAAAGTACGGATCGTTAAATGTATTTGGCGACGATGGATATGTTTATAAACAAGAATCAGAAAACACATTAAGTTTTAAATTTACAAGTAGAACTGATATTATTAACTTTATTAAAAACCGTGTTGAAAAAATCTTTTCTAACACAGATGTTTATAACTTTTATATTACAAGATTTGAAAAAATACTTTTTTCAGAAACTACAATTGAATGGAACAGTATAACAAACGATACTAATATTGGTACAGGTTACTTTGTTAACAACATTGATTTAAGTTTACTTAAAGTAGGAACATATGCTACTAACAACTTGAAATTTGTATTAGCAGGTGCAAGTATCAAATTTACAGCACCAGACGGTAAAGCATTTAAGAAAGGTGTTGTTGTAGATATAAATGACAATGACAGCGAGCAAACATCATACCTTTGGACCAAAGTACAAAGTGTTGTAGGTGACGGAACAAATGCAGGACGTGGAGTGCTTTCCACAGGGTTAGGTCCTATAACATTTACAGATAATATTCCATCTGGCGCAATTGCAACTAGGATTGTTCCTAAGTTTGTTACAGATATTAGTGATGCTATTGAAACACAAATGACAAACATTGCATTTGCTAATCTTAATTTTGGATTGCGTTATGATATTAATGCAGCACAGTGGAAAATTATTCAAGCAGAAAACTTAGATTTAACCACTGCATTTAGTTTAGGTAAAGCAGGCGATGTTACAAGTGAAAATGTTGATGCATCTTGGATCATTGCATTTGTAAAAGATAACGATCAGTATAATGTTAGAGTAAGAAAACTTGATTATGTATTTGGTAGTATTGCACAGAATAGATTTTACTTTGATAAAAATGATAAAGCATATAACAATATTACAGGTAAACTTGAAAAAGATGCTATTAAAGTATTAGGTATTAATAAAACTAATACTGGAATAGGTTCATTAGTACAAGATTATACGTTTGAAGTATCAGATACTATACAGTTTGATGACGGATACGAATCAAGTCAAGAAATTAAACTAGCGTTTAGCGATAAAGATAGCGACGGTGTTGTTGACGATCCGCAATCATTTGAAAATATTGTTGGTACTGATTTAGATCTAAACTTCTTATTCTTTAAGCAAGAAACTGATTCATACGGAACTAATATTTTTAATCTTATTGATAACAGTAACGACACTATTTTAATAGCACAAAGAGAATCACAAGTCAATATAAATGATTACGTAGACGGACAGTTAATTTATTTTTATGATGCTAACGAAGACAGAGTAAAAAGTGTTAACAAAACAACAAATACGTTTACTCTTGAAACTTCTTACAAAGCAGAAATTGGTAGAAGAGACCTTAAGTTTCAATACACTCACGCTGCAAGCACAGACAGAAGAATTGATCCTAGCGTAACAAATATTGTTGATATCTTTATCTTAACAAGAGCGTACGATACTTCATTTAGAAACTATCTTGCAGGTGTTGGTACAAAACCAGATGAACCAACAACAGAGGATTTAAGAATTGCATTCGGCGGCGGATTGAATCAAATCAAAGCAATTAGTGATGAAATAATTTATCATCCTGTAAAATACAAAGTGTTGTTTGGTACTATAGCAGAGCAAAAAGTACAAGCACAATTTAAAGTAGTTAAGAATCCTAACAAAACAATTAACGATAACAATTTAAAAGTAAGAATTGTAAATGCTATGAATACATTTTTTAGTATTAACAACTGGGACTTCGGAGATAGATTTTATCTAAGTGAATTAACAGCATATGTTATTAATTCAGTTTCACCGGATGTTACAAACTTTGTAATTTTACCAAGAGACCCAACACAAGTGTTTGGTAGTTTATTCGAGATTCAAAGTAAGCCTGATGAAATTTTTGTAAGCGGAGCATCTGTCGATGATATAGAAATTGTATCTTCTATCACTGCTGCTGAAATTCGTGCAGGAAGCGGAACAGTAGTGGATGATGCATAATGGCAGATAAAAAAGTTTTTCCTAACAGTAATATTCCAATCAGAAAAACTTCCGAGTTTTTACCTGATATCTTTAAAACTGAGGCTAATGATAAATTTTTAGCAGGAGTATTTGACCCGTTAATACAACCGGGTGCAACTGACAAACTAGTTGGTTACATTGGTCGTAGATATGGTAAAACATATAACAGTAAAGACATTTATCTCGATGATGATGATACTCTACGCAGTAGATATCAACTAGAACCTGGTGTTACAATTGAAAAAGATCGTAAGGTAGAAAACTTTCACGATTATATTGATTTAAAAAATATACTTAATTTCTTTGGCAACTATAATGAGCGTGATGATATTATCAACAAGCAAGAACATTATAGTTGGAACCCTGCAATTGACTGGGATAAATTTACAAACTACAGAGAGTATTTTTGGGCACCACAAGGACCACCGTCAGTTCCAGTATATGGACAAAGCAGTGCAGTTACTTCTACATACAAAGTAACAACAAGTGTTGGTAGCAGTTGGATATTCACACCAGACGGTGCAACAAACAATCCTAACGTTGTTTTGTACAGAGGTCAAACATATAGATTTGAAGTAAACAGTCCTACAGAAGGATTTGTTATTAGAACAAATTATGACACAGGTAGTTTAATTTACAATCCGCAAATCACTTACTTTGTAGGTGACTATGCAATTTTTGATGATAAGTTATGGCGTGCTAAAGTTGATGTATCGCCAGCAGACGGAAGTACTATTTCAGTTGATTCCCAAGATTGGGAATTAGTAGATAATAATGCAGTGCTTGACTCACTAACATACGGTGGCGGCATTGTTAACAATGGTGCTAAACGAGGTGTTATTGAATTTAAGGTTCCACAAGATGCCCCTGATATTTTGTATTACCAAAGTGATACTGATCCTAACAGACTTGGACAATTCATTATTGGCAACATCGAAGATGCAACATTCATTGATCCAGAGTTAGAAATTGTAGGTAAAAAAGATTATGTAAGTTCTAACGGTGTGCAACTATCAAATGGCCTTGTAATTGAATTCAGAGGACAAGTTGCTCAAGAAAAATATGCAACAGGTACTTGGTTGGTTGAAGGTGTTGGTAAAGAAATTTCACTTACAGCATTTACAGATCTTATTGCGCCACCAGTAACTAGTAATGTTCCTGAGATACTTTTTGATAATGAAGGATTTGATAGTCAACCATACGATGATGCTACACAGTTTCCTGGTAGTAAAGACTACATTACAATTAACCGTACAAGTAGAGATTTAAATCCTTGGAGTAGATACAATAGATGGTTCCATAGAAGTGTTTTAGAATATGCACACACTCAAAGAGGTGTAGACTTCGAAGCAACAGAAGAGACTAGAGCAAAACGTCCTATTATTGAATTCCATCCTAACATTCAATTGTTTAATCACGGTGGTGTAAGTAAAGCAACTGTTGACTACATTGATGACTTTACAACTGATATCTTTTCTAAGATTGAAGGTAGTACAGGTTACAGTGTAGACGGAGAGTTTTTATTCGAAGGTGCAAGAGTACTTGTAACTTCTGATACAGATAATTTAGCAAATAACAAAATTTACGAAGTAAAGTTTATTGTACACAACGGACGTAAACAACTTACTCTAAAAGAAACATTAGATACAAATAGTGTTGAAAATGAATGTGTGCTTGTAAGACGTGGTAGCGTTAACGCTGGCAAAATGTTTCATTATAATGGATACAAATGGGTAGCAAGTCAACCTAAAACTTCTGTAAACCAATATCCGCTGTTTGATCTTTATGACGAACAAGGTTATAGTTTTGGTGATGCTACAGTTTATCCAGTAACTTCATTCATAGGTACTCCAATTTTAAGTTACGCTCAAGGAACTGGTAGAACAGATACTGAACTAGGATTTAAAATTAAATATCAAAACATTAATAATGTTGGCGATATTACATTTGATTTTAACCTAGACAAAGATTCATTCCAATACACACAATTACAGTCTACAGTTACAGTACCAATTAACAAAGGTTATCTTAAGATTGAAGGTGCGTATGACAATGGTTGGACAAAAACTGATGATGCTTACTTACAGCCAATTGTTAACACAGTCAAGATTACAGAAGACGATGTTTCAATACTTGACTGGTCAAACACTATTGACTGGGGCATAGTAACAGATAAATTAAAAGTTGTTTTTTATAAAAATGGACTTAAATTTAATGATACGTTTACAAGAACTGGTGCAACGTTTACCTTTGAAACTAAGTTTGCAGCAGGCGATATTGTAACAATTAAAATTATTGATGATGTAGTTCCTGTAACAGGATACTATGAATTTCCTGCAGGACTAGAAAAGAATCCACTTAACACACAGGTTAAGGAATTCACACTCGGACAAGCAACTGATCATTTAACAACTTCATTAGAATTTAATGACGAGTTTGAAGGTGTAATACCTGGAGTTTCAAATCTAAGAGATTTGTCAGGATTTCAAAAGTTTACAAAAAGATTTTTAAAACACAGTGGTGTTGCAGCAGCAGCAGTTACATTGCTTAATGATAAAAATTATAACTTAATTAAATCAATTCAATATTCTAAAAAAGCATATAGTGTTTTTAAAGATAACTTTATTAAGAAAGCAAGCGAAATAGATTTTGAAGACGTACCAGCAGACTTTGTAGATAACATTATCGACGAATTAACTAGAACTAAAAGTGTAGCAAGTCCTTTTGCTGACACAGATGTAATTGGTTCTGGTGCGTTTACAAGTATTGATTACGAAGTTGATGATGTAGGTATTACTACATTTGCATTATCTACAGCATTTGATATTAATGCACTTAATAGAAAAGCAGTATACGTTTATATTAACAACAGACAGTTATTACTAAACAGCGAATATACAGTTGACTCGGCATTCGCATTTGTTAGAATTAGCAAAGCATTAGTGCGTGGCGATCAAATACAAATTAGAGAATATGTATCAACATCATTTAGTTACATACCACCTACACCAACTTCATTAGGAATATACAAAAAATATACACCTAAAAAGTTTTTAGACGATACTTACTTAGAGCCAAGAGAAGTAATCCAAGGACACGACGGAAGCATCACACAAGCATACGGAGACTTCCGAGATGATCTTATCCTTGAACTTGAATATAGAATTTATAACAATATAAAAAATAACTATGATGAAAAAGTTTTTGATATCGATAGCGTTATCGGAAGTTACTATTATAGAACAGACTTTACAAAATCTAACATAGATGATATTGTTAACCAAGAATTTTTAAAGTGGGTAGCAGATACAAATCTAGGATACACATTAAACACTTTCTTTGATAGTGAAACTCCATTTACATACACTTACAATCAAATGGCAAGTCCAGATGGTAAAGAAGACTTACCAGGTTGGTGGAGAGGTGTATACAAATATTATTACGACACTGACCGCCCTCATTCTCATCCTTGGGAATGTTTAGGATTTACTGAAAAGCCAACTTGGTGGGATAGTGAGTATGGTGAAGCACCATATACAAATGGTAACTTACTGCTATGGGAAGATATTAGAGATGGTAAAATTGTTCAAGGTGACAAAGCAGGAATATATCCACGCTATGCTAGGACAACAATTATATCACATATTCCATCGGATGCTGACGGAAACCTTGTTGATCCGTTAACAAGCGGATTAGCACAAAACTTTGTGTTGTTTAACAACGCAGGAAGTTTTAAAATTGGTGACATAGGACCTGTAGAATATGCTTGGCGTTCTAGTTCAGAATTTCCGTTTGCGATTGCAATGGCAATGTGTTTACTTAAACCGTTTGAATTTATTACAAGCAACTTTGATAGAGCACAAACAAAGCGTAATCTGTCAAATCAAATTGTAGATAAAACAACAGAAACATTTATTACACCAGCAGACTTACAATTACCTGTTGCTGGTGGACAACAAACTAGCGGTCTTGCAAACTATATTAGTTGCTATGTTAAAAGTAGAGGACTTGATGTAGCAGATGTACAAGAAGATATTACACACATTAATGTAAGACTTTCTTCAAGACTTAGCGGCTTTGTTGATCAAGATCAACAGCGATATTCAGTAGATAGTAAAAATCCTAAGTCGACATCAAGTAATGCGCTAATACCAAATGAAAACTTTAACATTATATTTGATGTAAGTTCTCCAATTGCAACATTAACATACAGTGGTATGATTTTTGAAAAAACTGCAAACGGTTGGACAGTATCAGGTTACGATGATGTAAAACCTTATTTTGAATATTACCAAGTTGTTCCTAACCAGAAAGATCCTGTAATTAGTATAGGCGGGTTGAGTGAAGCATTTACTTTATGGGAACCTAGCAAGTTATATCCTAATGGTAGCATTGTTGAAAACAGAGGTGTATATTACAGAGCAAAAGAAACTCATACAGCAGAAGATAAGTTTGATGAATTGTTTTGGACTAAATTACCTGCACTTCCTATAACAGGAGCAACTACAGCACAAAGACGTAGAAACTTTAACACAACAGCAATTAAAAGATTATCGTATGGTGAGCAATTTACTACAATACAATCAGTTGCAGACTTTATTATTGGACACCAAGAATATCTAAAAGCAGCAGGGTTTGTGTTTGATAATTATGACGGTACAACACAATCAGTTCAAGACTGGGCAACTGCATTAAAAGAATTTATGTTCTGGACACAGCACAACTGGTCTCAAGGATCATTACTAACTGTAAGTCCAGGCGCACAAAAACTTACAATTACTGTGCCAGTTGGCGTTGCAGATAATCTACTAGACGGCTTCTACGAATATAATGTATTAGGAAGCGATGGTGTTCCGTTAGACGTTAAGAATATTAATGTTAACAGACAGTTCCAAGAATTTACAATTACAACTTCTGGCACTGAAGATGGATTATACTACTTAAAAGTAAATCTTGTTCTTAAAGAACACGTTACAATCTTTGACGACAAAACAGTGTTCAATGATGTTATATTTGACAAGCCAAGCGGATATAGACAAGAAAGAATTAGATCACAAGGCTTTAGAACAGTTGACTGGGACGGTGATTATACATCGCCAGGATTTATATTTGACAATGTTAATATTGTTGCGTGGCAACCATTTAGAAATTATAAACTAGGTGACATTGTACAATATAGATCAGTAAACTATACAAGTTTAATTTCACATACTAGTGAACAAGAATTTGTACCTAATAACTGGACAGTGCTTGATAGTGATCCACAGAAGCAATTAATACCTAACTTTGATTATAGAATTAATCAAATTGAAGATTACTTTGAAGTAGATAGCGAAGGACTAGGCAAAAGCCAACGAGATCTTGCTAGACACACTGTAGGATATCAAACAAGAACATATTTAGAATCAATTGCTGAAGATCCAGTTACACAGTTTCAATTGTACCAAGGCTTTATTAGAGAAAAAGGAAGTAAAAATCCTATTACAAAAGTTTTCAATAAAGCAACAAATAATAGTAATGGTGTACAGTTAGACGAGCAATGGGCATTTAAAGTTGGAACACTTGGCGGCGAAGCACAGTCTTACAATGTTGAATTATCTTTAGACACAGATAAGTTTAGAATTAATCCTCAGCCTGTTGTAATAACACCAGAAACAGGAGACTTCTTAGATAGGTATTATAGAGTAAATCAAAGCAACTTTGATTATGCTCCTATTCCTTATACAGATAATATTAATCCTGTATCAGATACTGTAAAGCCTACACAAACAGCAGGGTATGTTAAACTAGGACAAACAGAATATGTAATTAAACATTTTTCAGATATTAGTTCTGAATTAAACGTTAATACAGTTAGTAACAATGAGCATATATGGATTACATTTAGTGGTCCTAGTTGGACTGTTAAACGTATTAATGTAGCATTTGAATTACCTATTATTTCAGTAATTCAAGCAGCAACAACAATAACTATTGACTTTGGTAAGCGTCACACATTCGCTGTTGACGAATTTATTGGTATTAAGAATCTTGATGATATCTCAGGATTTTATCAAATTACAGCAGTTACTAACAATACAATTACATACGAACTGCCACAGAAAGCACCTAATAAAACTTTTAATACAACTTCAGCAATATATCCTATATACTTTTCAGATGTTAGGTACAATGATTTTAATGATATAGGCGAAGAAGAAATTGCACTGCTTCAAAATAAATCTAAATTATGGATTGATCATAATGGAGAGTTGAAGTGGGAAGTAGTAGAAAAAAATAAAGTTTATACAGATAAACAAATTACTAACTACGGGTTATCAGAACCTGTTAGGGTTGGAGAGAAAGTTGTTTATAATCCTACACTTAAACAAGTAATTGCAAGTGCAACAGCAGCACCTCGTGTTATGGTATACTTAGAAACAACACAAGGACTGTCAATTAAACAAATTTTACAGCCACCAGATGCATTTATTGATGGTAACATCAATTCGTTTGGTTTAGAAATTGCTATCAGTCCTGACAGCAAATGGTTAGCAGTTGGCTCGCCTAAAGCAACAGGAATTAGTAGCAATTATAGAGGCGAATATAATCCTTATGTAAGTTACGGTACAAATCAAATTGTACTATTTGCAGGAAGATTATATAAATCAAAAGTCGATATTGCACCAGACGGAAGCAGTATCAACATTTACTCACAAGATTGGGAAGAAGTTAAATCAATAGAAGCGGTTGCATTTGGCTCCAATGACGGTGAAACACAAATGGGTAGTGTTACATTATACGAATGGACACTGAATCAATGGAATTATAGAACAACGTTGCTCAGCCCACGTTTAGATGCGTTTGAAGAATTTGGACACGCAATAGCGATGAGTAAAACTGCTACCGGTTACGGTATGGCAGTAAGTGCTCCAGGATCTTTACACACTAAAGGTAGGGTATGGTTATACCATTACACTGAAGCAACAGGTTGGGAAACTATTCAAAACACAAATTATGTCGGTGAATATAATCCAGGCGAGATTTTTTACGAAGGTACAATTACAGATGACGTATTAACTGTAGCATCTACAGGTGATAGTACAGCTCTCGCAGGAAAATTAAAATCCGGAGCCAGTGTTACTGGCGAAGGCGTATTAGACGGAACATATATTCTGGAACAGCTCGATTGGCCTGTTTCAGATGATGGAACTGTCCATACCGAAAAGGGTGGAGTCGGAACTTATAGAGTTTCAAAAAATCATACACCTCCTACTGAAAGTGTTAGAATGCAATCCAACTATTTTTATCCGTCGGGTTCAGTTGTAACATACAATGGAGAGTTTTGGCAAGCGCAGTATGATACCTATGGGGATGGCAGTACAATTAGTATAGACTCAAATGAGTGGGCCAAACTTGATGCAGTTGCCACTCAAGCATCGCTGCCGCAGTCAATTGCATTAGAAGATGATGGTTCTAGTTTATTTACTGGATTGCTAACCGACGGACAAGTTAGTGAACTAGTAATGAATGGCACAAGATTCGGCCAGTCATTGTCAATGAGTTATGATGGTAATGTATTAGTTGTCGGCGCACCCGACGCTGATAATCAGTTCTTCCCCAACTACAAAGGTGTGTGGAGACCAGATTATGAATACATTCAAGGTGATGTTGTAAAATATCAAAATGCATTTCACAGACTATCTAACATTGGCCCATCTCAAGTACCGCAAGACAGTACCATAAGAAGTTATAACGAAGATCCAAGTAACGGTTATCCCTGGGTAGATGCAGGTGATAGTTCTGCAAGCATTACAGGTAAAATGTTTGTTTACAGAAAAAATACCGCAGGCAACTATGTGTTATCACAAACGGTTGCTGCTAATAATCTTAATGATTATAACGATCTGGATCAAGGACACCCGGATGTAATGGCAGCAGGCGATAAGTTTGGTTATGCTGTTGCAGTTGATTATTCAGGTAATAACATTGTTGTAAGTAGTCCTCAAGCAGATATTAACTATCAGAATCAAGGTAGTGCATACATTTTTGAATACAAAAATGATTCTAGTGTGTTTGAGTATCGTATTGTACAGAAACTTGAAAGTTATGAAAAGTTTCCAAATGAATTCTTTGGACAATCTATATGTATTAGTCCTAACACTAGTGTAATTGCAATCGGCGCAAACAATAGTCCGTATGTACAATCTACAATTTTTGATAATTCAGAATCATCATTTGATGAGAAACGTACTACATTTAAAAACTTTGACGGATTTACAGGTAGTGTTTATGTGTTTGAAAAGAAAGAACACAGTTACTATCTTACAGAAAAACTTGATGCTGATTTATCATTGAACGAATCATTTGGTACATCTATAAGTTGTGAAGAAAATGTAGTTGTAGTAGGATCACCAGACTTTATTGAACCAATAAGTGAAGATAATAACATTGTGTTTACAGGTACTAAAGTTGGTATGGTAAGAATGTTTAAGAAACCAGATGGTGTAAGTCCGCTTACAGTTATTGCATCGCAACCTCAGCATACTGATCTCGAACAAATAAAACGTATTGCACTTTATAAAAAAGATGATGATGTAAAAATACAGGATTTAGAGTTTTTTGATCCTGCAAAATTAAAAATACTAAACCGCGCTGAAAGAGAACTTACTTATAAAGTACCATTTGATCCAGCAGTTTATACTATCGGAACTGAAAGTGTAACTGTTGATGAGCAGATTGCTTGGAACAACGGTAAGAATATTGGTAAACTATGGTGGAACATTGCTAATGCTAAATGGATTGATTATGAGCAAGGTGATATTTCATATAGAACATCTAATTGGGGCGCACAAGCAGTAGGAAGTTCAATTGATATTTACGAATGGGTAGAATCTAAGTTACTACCGAGTGAATGGTCATTAATTGCAGATACTACAGAAGGCCTTAACCTTAATGTATCAGGACAGCCACTATATCCGGATGATACAGTAATGGCAGTCAAGACTGTGCTTAACACAAATACAGGCGCAGCAACAGAAACACGTTATGGATATTGGGTAAGAAACAAAACTACTACACCTAAAGACGTGTTAGGTAGAACAATTAGTGCTTCCACAGTATCTAGTTTAATTGCATCACCAGGAACAGTAGGAAATGCAATTATTGCACTCATAGATAAAAACAAATTCTTGTTCTATAATCTTAAAAGCATTGTAAATGCAGATCAAAGCATTTTAAATATTGAATATTATGCAGATAAAGATAGAAAAAATGCTGTACATAACGAATACCAACTATTAACAGAAGGTGTTGAGGAAAGTTTACCTACAGATAAGTTAGAAACTAAATGGCTAGACAGTTTAATTGGATATGACGTCATTGGTAACAGAGTACCAGACACTGCGTTGCCGGCTAAACAAAGATATGGTATTAGTTTCCGTCCAAGACAAAGTATGTTTGTAAACAAAAGAAAAATTTTACAAATATTAATAGGTAACATTAATACAATTCTTAAAACAAATGCATTTGCAGATACTATTTCTTACAACAGATTAGATAGTGTTGACCCAGCACCTAGTGATTTGTTAAAATTGTATGATACTAAAGTTGCATTTTATGATGATCTAGAAACAGTAGGTACAATTAGAGTTAAAAAAGCAGAATTATCAGTTAATATTATTGATAGTGAAATTAATAGCATAACAATTATTGAACCTGGGTACGGATACAAAGTTGCACCTAACATTGAGTTTGAAGGTGACGGCACAGGCGCAATTGCAACTACTACAATTGATTCACAAGGTAGACTCAGTAGTGTGACAGTTGTAGCAAGTGGTAAAAAATACGGATATGCTATTGCAAAAGTAAGAAACTTTAGTGTACTTGTTGAAAGCGACAGCACAGCAAATGATTATTGGAGTGTTTACGCTTGGGATGATATAAGACAGATATTCTTTAGAAGTAGATCACAAGCATTTGATACTACAAACTACTGGTCAAAAATTGATTGGTGGAAAGAAGGATACGGCGAAACATCTAGAGTTGTTAAAGAAATTTTAAGTGTGTATCAAGAACCAACACTGTCTCTAAGAGAAGGCGACTTGTTAAGAATTAACGAATACGGTGCTGGCGGTTGGGCAGTATTTGAAAGACAAGCAGGCGAACCTAATGGTATAATACTTTCTAACTATGTGTTAGTAGGTAGAGAACGAGGTACTATTGAACTTTCAGATACATTATGGAATACAAAAACAAGCGGTATTGGTTTTGATATTGTAGACAGTTTTGATGCAGGGTTATATGACAAAGAAGTTGCTATTGAACTTAGAAATATCTTCAATGCAATTAAAGAAGAAATATTTGTAGGCGACTTTGCAGTAGAATGGAATAAACTATTCTTTACAAGTATTAGATATTTGTTTAATGAACAAACTTACGTTGATTGGGCATTCAAAACAAGTTTCATTAATGCTATACATAATGTTGGAGCATTTAAAACTACTCCTACATACAAGAATGACAGTTTAACTGCATACTTAGATTATATTAATGAGATTAAACCTTATAGAACTACAGTTAAAGAGTTTGTTAGTAAGTACGATCAACTAGAAAACAGTTATACTTCAACAACAGATTTTGACTTGCCACCAGTTTATAGTGTAGCAGAAGGTAAAATTATTAATGTTGATGAACAGAACGAATTAATTAATACGTATCCTTACAATCAGTGGCGTGATAATAAAGGCTTTGGTATTACAAGCATAGAACTTAGCAATACAGGCGCAGGTTATACAAGTGTTCCTAGTGTGCTTATTACAGGTAATGGATCAGGTGCCAAAGCAACCGCTTACATTTCAAATGGCAAAGTTAGCGGTATTGTTGTTAATGAACAAGGTAGTGGTTATACACAAACACCAGTTGTAACTGTTGTAGGTGGTAACGGCAGCAACATTAGTGATGCAAAAGCAGTTGCAATTTTAGGCAACGGTAAAATTAGAACAAACAATGTTACAGTTAAGTTTGATAGATTATCTAAAGAAGGTAAATTTACAAACTTTGATTTTACACAAACATTTACTTCATCAGGCGCAAGCGCAGTATTTGAATTATTATACCCTGCAACTATTAACAAGAACAATATTGATATATTACTAGATGGACAAGTTGTATTAGATGATGAATATACTGTATCATTGTATAAACAGAAAAATGATTTAGAAAATGTATTACGTTGCAGAATTATATTCAATACAAATCCTGCAGCAGGAAGCATTATTAAAATTACATATGCTAAGAATGACGAGATACTTGATAGTGTAAACAGAATTACAAAATATTACAATCCGGGTGTAGGTATGCCAGGCAAAGAACTGCATCAGTTAATGACAGGTATGGACTTTGGCGGTGTACTTGTACAAGGTACAACGTTTGATGTTACAGGTGGCTGGGACGCTTTACCGTGGTTTACAGATAGTTGGGATAGTGTTGAAGCAGCAGCAGATCACTATGTAGTATGTGATGGTAGTACAGGCTTTATAACATTACCATATGCTCCTACAGACGGACAAATTATTAACATTTACTTAAAGCGTGCAGGTGTTGAACGTTTACCAACAATTGATAACTTACAGTATTCAGAAGAAGTTGCTGAACCGCCAACACACAGAATTGACGATCCTAATTATAACGATGAATGGGATAGTTCTAGTGTTATTAATCCTCACGCTCAAATGCCAACATTTGTAGGTGATGGAAGTACTAAAGTTATTGAAATAGGCGAATATGTACAAACTAATGATGGTGATATATTAATATTCCGCCCATCAACTTCAGATGGTTCTGTAACTATTAATGATCCAAACCTTGTTGATACAAACATATCAGGCGGATCACTATCATACATTCCAGCACCATACGGCGGCGGAGCATATGCTACTGCTACAGGAATTACATCAGAAGAAATTACTATAGACGGAAGTGCATTTACTACTCCGGATAACGTACCAGCACCAGAGGAAAACATTCCAGGACAAGTACTTGACAGTTTAAGTATTAAAGTATTCCAAGAAACAGGAAGTGGAGCAGCAACACTAAACAGTAAAATTGCTATTAGTGATGGTTCCACAGTGCTTTATGAGATTGGACAAAACGTACTAGAAAGATCTAGTGTAATTGTTTATGTAGATGGTGTAAAACAAAACTTAGGTGATTATGCAATTAACATTGCTAACAACACTGTAGAATTTGTAAGTGCGCCAGTAGTGGATGCACCAATTGAAATACTATCATTTGGTATTGGCGGCGTAGAGATTTTAGATTATCAACAGTTTATTGCAGACGGCGAAACTGGTTTATTCTTAACACAAGCAGACTTTGATAGAACTGCAATTGTTTATGTTACTGTAAATGGCGAACAGTTTGATGCAGGATTTATTGAAAGCACAGATGTTGTTGACACTACAGATAAAACACTTGTGCAGTTTGGTACAGTACCAAATAAAAATGATGTAATTAAAATTGTTGTACTAGGCGCTTCAACTGATTTAGATAGCACACTTTCAAGTGTTGTTAGAGTTAACCAACAACAAATTATACACGATGGTAGCACAAGAAGTTATGACTTAGATAATTTTGTGCAATTAACCAGAGAAAGTTCAGCAGCAAGTACTATTGTAGAATTGAATAATAGTAAATTGCGTGGTGTTGATACTGTATATTATGTGTACGACGGAATTACTAACAAATTTACAGTTGGTTCAGATCCTATTGAATCAGCAGGTTCAGTTCTACCACAGAACGTCAAAGTTTATATTAATGGTGTGCAGGCAAATTATATTGATGACTGGGTTTACAGTTCTACACAAAAAGAATTAACTTATGTTTCAGCACTTAATGTTGGCGATACAATAAAAATTGAAAATGATCTAAGAGCAGAATACTTCTTAGACAATAATAATATAAGAATAAAAGATAGTGTAGCATTAACAACAGGCGATTCAATTAACGTTACTTGGTTTGGTGAATATCCTTCAATGTCAGTTGTAAGCGATGATTATACAGGCGGAAAGATTAAGTACAGACTGCCATTTAAACCTGTGAATATTAGTTATGTATGGGTATATCTAAATGGAACTAGACTGAAGCGTGATATAGATTATACTATTGATATTGACAGACAAAGTTTGTATATAAAAAATAATACAACAGATGCTGACATTGTTTCGATTGTTGCATTTGGTAATAAGACTTACAAGTTGCCAAGTGCATATGAAATCAATAAAGATATGTTAAACATTACACGTTATAGTAGATACGCTGCTGATGCAGATGTAATTCTTACAAAAGATTTACAATACTATGACAAAACTATAACAGTAACAGATGCTTCAGGATTATCAGATCCTATTGTAAGCAAAAATATTCCAGGCATTGTCATCATTAACAACGAAAGAATTGAATATTTGGTTAAAGATGGTAATGTACTGAAACAACTACGTAGAGGTGCTTATGGTACAGGTATTGCAGATGTACACAGTAAAGATTCACTTGTAATTGATGCTGGTACAAACAATATTATTTCATATGCAGACGAGCAAGTAAGATACGATTTTGTCAGCGATGGCAGTTCAAACTTAATTGGTCCACTAGACTTTACTCCTAGTAAACAACTTGACAGTAACTGGTATGCAGGTACTATTCCAAGCGACTTTGGTAGATGTGATAGTTTAGAAGTGTTTGCCGGCGGCACACGTTTACGTAAAACTAGCCTGAAAATATACGATGAAACGCTTGGTTCTTACAGTCCTTTAGCAGATAAAACTCTTGAAGCGGAGTTTGCGGTTGACGGATCAACTAAGTACATACGTATAACGAATCCTTTGCCAGCAGGAACAAGGATTAGCATTATAAAAAGGATAGGTAATACTTGGTACGATAGGGGCGAAACAACCGCTACTACAGGCGTTACACTGCTTGAAAACACTACACCAATTAGTGTATTCATTGCAGAGAAGAGTACGAGATTACCTGAATAAATACACTATGAAACACGAAGAGACTGATATGCCAAAACAAACGGAAAATACTAAAGACCCTAAAAACCCTAATGAAGTAGGAGGGTTTAATTTCGAAGGTCACATTAAGATTTTTGATCCAGAAACTGGCGAAGTTTTTGAAGATAAAAGGAATGCGATCCATTACGAAAATATGAGTATTGCTATGGTTAATGCGTTATCTAACCAAGGGCAAGGAACGATTTATGAAATGGCTTTTGGTAGTGGTGGTACTACAGTTGATCCAACTGGATTGATTACATACTTAACACCTAACACCGTTGGCACAAATTCAAGTCTATACAACCAAACATTTGTAAAAACTGTTGATCAGAATGCAATTGCAAACAGCGATCCAGTAAGAAACAAAATGGAAGTTAGACATATTAGTGGTGCTACTTATAGTGACATTATTGTAAGTTGTTTATTAGACTATGGTGAGCCAGACGAGCAACAAGCATTTGATAACAGTGTTGATATGGACGGCGATTTTGTATTTGATGAGCTAGGACTGAAATGGTATAACCCAGCAGGAACAGGCAAGTTACTTACACACGTTGTATTCCACCCTATTCAAAAGTCATTAAACAGACTACTACAAATTGATTATACAATTAGAGTACAGAGTTTAACTGGCTTTACGGAGGTTTAATAGATGCCATATATTGTAAATTTTACAGATAGCGAAAATAAAACTCCAATTACAGTATTTGATAATACATCAAGTCAAGACACAAGTTTAACTTTTCCAGGACGTAATGTAACAGGCTACGGACAAATTATTGCAGAGAACTTTCTAAACTTATTAGAAAACTTTGCAAGTGCTAACCAACCAGTTAATCCAACTGAAGGACAACTGTGGTATGATACAACTAACGGTGTTTTACAGTTATGGGATAACACAAACTGGAAAGCAGCATCAAACATTCAAAAGTCACCAGTTGCACCTAGTGTAGAAACATCTAAAGTAGGTGAACTTTGGGTTGACACAACTAACCAGCAGTTAAGAATTTATACAGGTACAAGATGGCTACTTGTAGGACCACAAGAAAGTTCAATTGACGGACTACGTTATGGACCAGCAGTTGAAACAATTTCTGATAGTACAAACGCTGACAGAAGTATATTAATATTATACATTGGCGACAAACCAGTCGTTATTATTAGTAAAGATTCATTTACTCCTAAAATTAGTATTGCGGGCTTTGATGAAATTAAATCAGGTATCAATATTAGTACACCAGCCAATGATCAAGAAGCAAGTGAATTTGCAAGTATTTTCTTAGGCGGTAACCTTCCAAGATTAGTAGGTACAGCAGCAAATGCTGATGCACTTAACATTGGTGGATTAGAAATTGCCGCAGGTAAATTTTTAAGATCAGATCAAGTTAATACAACAGACTTTGGAATCAACGTTAGAAACAACAGTGGTTTAACAATTGGTATTGATGGTAACTTTAATATTAATACTTCTGCTACTGCTGCTAAGATTTATAACAGTGCTTCAGGAAGTTCAGTAGATTTACAAACAAACAGAAACGGTGTACCAACAACAATTTTACGTGTTGCTGATAACAAAGTAGGTATTAACGTTGCTTCACCAGATCAAGAATTAGACGTTGACGGTAATGCACAAATTACAGGTACAATTAGTGTCACTAACGACCAAGAAACAATTAACTTAGAGACAGGTGCAATTGTTACAGCAGGTGGTATTGCTGTAGGTAAGAACCTACTTGTTGGTAATGCTTTAAGTGTTGTAGGAAATACGTTTACTAAAAACATTGAACCATCTACAACAGATACACATATCTTAGGTAGTTTAACAAAACGTTGGAGTAACGTTTATGCTAAGAAAGTTATTGCAGACGAAATTGAAGGAACTATTAACGGTAACATTACAGGTAATGCTAACACAGCAACTAACTTAAAAAATGTTACAAGTTTCCAACTTGCTGGAGACGTTATTTCAGATACAATTCAGTTTGATGGACAAGTTGGCGCAACAAATAAAATTTTTACAACTGAACTAACATCAAATATTATTCAAGGTAAGGATACTCCTACTCCTAACGTATCAGAAATACGTGACGAAATATTAGTTTTTAGAGCAGTTTCAGACACAGGTGCAAGTACAGGTCTTTTAAGACAAAGTAGAAATACATTTATTGGCGACTTAGGTGTTCCAATAGGATCAATTATGCCATTTGCAGGAAACAATGTACCATACGGTTATTTGTTATGTGACGGCGGCGAAGTTGAAAGAGCTAAGTTTCCGGATTTATTTGATGTTATCGGAACAAGATACAACGGTGTATCATCACTTAATGGTGCAGGAACATATAGACTTCCAGACTTTAGAGGACGCTTTGGTTTAGGTAAACACAATATGGATAATAATATTGATGTACCTAACGGCACAGGTGGATTTGTTGATAACGGTGGCGGCGAACCTGATACTGCTAGAGTAGAAGGTGTTGCGGCACAAACACTTGGTAGTACTAGTGGACAGAGTACTGTAACACTAGATAAGAACAATCTTCCAGAACACGAACACACATTTGTTAAAGACCGTATTCAATATGCATCAGTTGCAGTTGGTGGAGCAGCGGTTGGAGATGCTGACTTTGGACTTGGACCATCTATATCAAACGGCGCAGTGTATCAACCAAATACAGGTGGTATTGATGTTGACGGTACGGTTGCATTTAGTCAACCAATTGGTGTTATGAATCCGTTCTTAACAGTAAATTATATAATTAGATCGGGACCACCGAAATTTACAACAACTTAAGGTAGAGAGACTAGATGGCATATCAAATTAATAAAACAGACGGATCGATTGTAGCAACTGTTGCCGATGGTCAGATTGACAATATATCGACTGATATAACTCTTATTGGTAAAAACTATAGTGGGTTTGGCGAATCACTTAACGAAAACTTTATTAAAATACTTGAAAACTTTTCAAGCATTGCACAACCAACACAGCCTGTTAGAGGACAGATTTGGTATGACGCATCGGAAGCAAAACTAAAAGTTTATTCTGGTACAGCATTTGTTCCTGTAAGTTCAGCAACTATTGCAGGTACACAACCTGAAACACTAGGTGTTGGTGACTTATGGTTTAACGACAGTGACAAGCAGTTATACTTCTTTGACGGTACTAACACTATTTTGCTAGGACCAGACTATTCAGATAGTCAGGGTGTATCAGGATTACGTGTAACAAGCATACTTGATACATTGAACCAAACTCGTGTTATTACAAGTTTGTTTAATAACGGTGTGCTATTAGGTATATTTTCTAAAGATACATTTACACCTAAAAATAATATTGAAGGGTACGAAGGAAGTATTATTCCAGGCTTTAATGCAAGTACACTTTCAGGTATTAAGTTTGATGTTACAACTACAAACTCAGAAAAACTTAACAATGTTGATGCTAGTTTATATGTTAGATCAGATACAGCAAACAGTTTACAAAATGCGTTACAAATTGAAAGTGATTTAGGCTTACAGTTTGGTGCAGGTGGACAGGGTGTTATTCAAGTTAGTAACGGTAACGTTCGTATGTCAAACCAGGCTACTGGTAAACAAATTATCTTTGACGTTAGATCAGATGCTACTACACAGGAAGAAGCAATTTCAATTAATCCAGAAACTAGAACTATTAAGTTGTATGACGGTCAACCTACAAGTACTGTTGAAATTGATGGTAGTGCAGAAATTGGTGGCGACCTAACTATTAAAGGTAGACTTACAATTAATGATGGCGACATTGCTGTTATTAGAGAAACAGAATTAGAAATCGAAGACAAATACATTGTACTTGCACAAACAGGCGACAGTGCAAGTAACTCAAACACTATTGCAGACGGTGGCGGTATTGTTCTTAAAGGAACAACAGATCACGTATTGATGTGGTCCGACTTAGGACTACCTGGCACTCCAGAATATCCTGCACTTGCTGCTCAATCTTGGACAAGCTCAGAAAACTTTAACGTAGCATCAGGCAAAGTGTTTATGATTGATGGTATTCCTGTACTAACTGGAAACAGTTTAGGTGCTGGTATTACAAGTATTCCAGGTGTTACAGCCTTTGGTACACAGAACGTTATTAACGTTGGACCAGGCGTACCTCCAACAGCACAACTTAGAATTGAAAACACAAGACTTAGTACACTATCAGGCGCATTAGATCTTGAATTAGAACCACATACTGGAGGTAATGTTGCACTAGTTGGCGCTCCTAAAATTACAGGAGTAGCAGATCCTACTACAGCACAAGATGCTTCTACAAAAGAATATGTAGATAACACAATTGAAACAAGAACAATACATTTTAGTATGGACTTATCAGATGGTAAACCAAACAGTTACATTGCAACAAACGTACTTGCAAACTTAGCACCACCAAGCGAATACAGAGATGGTACTAATGCAAGAATCCTTTGTACACTATTAAGTAACTCAACAACAAGTTTAGATATTAATCCGTTGGTAAATCAATCAACAGCAACATTTAATACTCCGTCAGGAACAGCGGCAGCGGTTACTAACGTTTCGGTATCACAGGCAACAGTTGATGCGCCAAGTGTTACAACTACAAGAATTATTAAAGTGTTCCAACTACTTGCAGGAGTTTGGACACACGTATCAGACACGGTGTTACCATAAAGAATCAGGAGCGATAGATGGCATATACAATTAATAAAAGTGATGGAACAGAATTAGCGGTATTACAAGATGCTACTGTTGATACTTCAACAAGTATTACACTTGTAGGTAAAAATTATATTGGCTACGGTGAAATACAAAACGAAAACTTCTTGTTCCTATTAGAAAACTTTGCAAACACTGCTGCACCTAGCACTCCTATCGCAGGACAGATTTGGTTTGATACAACAACTAATCAAGCAAAAATTTATGATGGTGATAAATGGGTAGAAGCAGGTACTGCTAGTGTATCCGATGATGCTCCATTAAATCCGCCACTTGGCTCTTTTTGGTTTAAAACTCCTTACAAAACATTATATGTTTATACAGGAACAGACTGGCAATTAATTGGACCACAAGTTGCAGAAGGCTTTGGAAGAACAGAAGCAGTTTCAGATTCAGTATTTGCAACCAATGATGTTGAATACCCAATTATCAAGGTATTTGTAAATGATTTAATTATTGGAGTTATTGCAAGTAATACATTTAATATTAGACCAGATAATGCTATTACAGGTTTTAGTGCTATTAGAGCAGGTTTCAATATCAATAGCAACAATATTTTTGCTGGAAACCTAGTTGGCAGTGCAACAGAAGCAGATAGATTATCAACAATAAGATTAATTAACGGCGTAGGATTTGATGGTAGTCAAGATGTTACAATTACATCATCAACTACAAATGCACTTGAATCAGGACCATACATTGTAGGAAGCAACTTTGATGGTAGCAATCCTACTACTTGGACTATTGATGCAACATCATCTAACACTATTGGTAAAATTGTAGTAAGAGATAGCGGCGGCGACTTTGCTGCTGGAACTATTACAGCAAACTTAGTTGGTGATGTAACAGGTAATGTTACAGCAGCATCAGGCACAAGTACATTTGACACTGTAACAGCAAATCAATTTATTGGAGCGCAACTTACAGGTAATTCATCTACAAGCACTAGATTAGTAACACCACGTGATATTAATGGAGTTGCATTTGACGGAACAGCAGATATTACTGTACCAGCAGACGGATCAACACTTACTGGTGTTTCTATTGCAAACAATATTAAAACTAGTGACTTAGAAAGAGTTGGAACACTTACAGATCTTGACGTTGGAAGTAAAATTGAAATTAATAATAAAATTTTATTAAATGCAGTAACAGATCCTATTATTAGTGCAACAGCAGAACTAACAATTCAAGTACAAGATCCAAGTGATAATTTTGCTTTAAAACTTATTAGTAACGATACAGCAGTTACAGACGGCATTGGTCCTTTAGGCGGACTTGTTCCAGTTACTGACTTAGATGGTGACTTAGGTAAAACAACTTTACGTTTTAAAAATGCTTATGCTGAAACTTTTACAGGAAACTTAACAGGTACAGCAACTAATGCTACTGCTGCTGTCGCAGCAGATAACTTGTCAGGTGGAGTTGCAGGCGGCTTTGTATATCAAAGCGGTCCAGGAGCAACTGTAATTACAGCCGCAGGTATACCAGGACAAACAATTATTTCAAATGGATCAGGCGCTCCGTATTGGGGTTCACCAAGTTTCCAACCATTGACATTTGGCAACTACTTAGACGGTAATGGTAGAACAGAATATCCAGGTGCATATGCTGTAACACTTGATGTCGATGCAGATACTGCAAACACAGCAAACAAAGTTGTTGCTAGAGACGGCAGTGGTAATTTTAGTGCAGGAACAATTAGTGCATCACTTAATGGTAATGCAAGCACAGCAACATCTGCTTCAACATTATCAGGCAACAGAACAATTAATGGTACAGTGTTTGATAACACAGGTAACATTACTATTACAGCAGAAGATCCTAATTCAGTTGATAGAGCAGGCGATACAATGTCAGGCTTTTTATCACTGCACGCTGACCCTACAGCAAACTTACACGCTGCAACAAAACGTTATGTTGACAATGTAGCACAAAGTTATACGTTTGTATACAAAGATCAACAAGCAGTTGGAAGTTTTACTAACCAAGTAGGCAGTTTTAACGATAGTAGAAACTGGTTTGATGTTTATCCGCCAAGCGGAAAGACAATGAGTAACCTTACTGCATTTATTGCAAGTATAGGTAGAATCCACTATGCAGGTGGAGTTGATGGAAACGACAGCATACGCTGTGAATGGGATATTAGATCAGATAGAATCCGTGTGTGGGTACAAGGCACAGAACAACGTGCTAAACCTAAAGGCAACTATTTGGCAATTTGGAGTTAATTATGGCAGGATATGTATGTATAGAAAATAATGAAGTAACAGCGTTACTAGATTACGAGCCTAATGCTCCAGCAACAGTGCGTGTTGTTACAATTACAGACGCACAATACGATCAATTGCGTGCAGGAACACATATCTTTAATACTAGTAATGACAGTATTACTCCTGTATCTGCGGAAGAACAAGCAGCAGAAGCACAAGCGGATGCTAATGGTTTAGAGCGTGAATTTTTAAATAACACAGATTGGAAAGTATTAAGACACATTAGAGAGCAGCATTTAGGACTATCAACTACACTTACTGCTGAAGAGTATACTGCTCTAGAGCAACAGCGCCAAGATGCGTCAGATAGAATAATTGAATAAATACAGTAGTAAACTAGGAAAACAATATGGCTTATCAAGTAGACAAATTTAATGGACAGTTTTTAACTTCCGTAGAAGACGGTACAATCGACACAACTACGGATTTACGATTTGTAGGTAAAAACTACGCTGGATACGGCGAAGTTCAGAACGAAAACTTCCTACACTTACTTGAAAACTTTGCTAATACTACACAACCACCCAAGGCTGTAAAAGGACAAGTATGGTTTGATAGTGCAAATGCAAAACTAAAATTTTATGACGGTGGCAAATGGAAAGCAGCAGGCGGCGCAGAAGTAAGTGCAACTGCACCTTCAGGACTAGCACAAGGTGACTTTTGGTGGGATTCTTCCGCTAAACAGTTATATGCTTGGGCAGGATCAGAATTTATTTTAGTAGGACCTGAAGCATCACCAGACTTAGGAAGTTCAGGTGTTACTGCGCAGGTTGTTAAAGACTCAGGTAATACTAACCACAGTATTTTAAGAATTACTGCTGGTGGTAAAGTAATGGCGATTGTATCGCAAACAGAATTCACACTTAATACATCAGTTAATCCAATTGACGGATTTACATTAATTAAGAAAGGCCTAACACTTGTAAACACAAGTTCAACAGGTATTACATCAAGTGACCATTATTATTGGGGAACAAGTAGTTCTTCATTAGGTTTAATTATTGATGGATCGTTTATCCAAGCATCAGAATTTTTAAGAGGCGATAATGTTACTTTTGAAAACTTAATTAGTTTCTTAGATAGCGGTTTAAAAATTGGTGACCAAAGCGACTTAAAATTATTTGTTGAAAACGAAAACCAAATCCGAGTAGTATCACAACTAGGTAATCCAATTAACTTTAGAATTGTTGAAGATGGATTAACAAATAGAGAAGTTGCAAACATTAATGTTGACGGTATATATCCTGGAGACGATAATGTTTATACACTAGGTAGACCTTCTAACAAATGGAAAGAAGTATACGGTGTAGACATTTTTGGTAACTTAACAGGAAATGTAACAGGTAACTTAACAGGTAATACTAACGGTAGTATAATTAGTACAGACGGTAGTAACGCTATCTTAGTTAACGGTAGTACAAAACAAATTGGTTATGCTGGCGCAAATATTTTAGGTACATTAGTAGGTAACGTACAAGGTTCACTTACAGGTACTGCTACTAATGCTAGTGCTTTAAACAGTATTCAACCTTCTGCGAGTGTTCCTGCATCAGGAACGAGTATTCCAGTAAGAGATTCAAACGGTGATATTTACGCAACCACTTTCCAAGGTGTAGCAACTAGAGCAGACAGAATTAAAATTGATGACAGTGCAACTGACAGCGATCCTAACTACAAAACAGCAAAGACAACTGCCACTGCAAACACAATTACTGCTAGAGATGGCTCAGGAAACATTCTTGCAAACTTATTCCAAGGTACTGCAACCGCAGCACGTTATGCTGACTTAGCAGAAAAATATTTAACAGATGCAGAATACGAAGTTGGTACTGTAGTAGCAGTAGGCGGAGCAGCCGAAGTTACGAAATGCCAAGAAGGTAATAGAGCATTAGGTGTTATATCTGAGAGCCCTGCTTTTATGATGAATACCATCTTAGAAGGCGGACAGTATATTGCACTGAAAGGTAGAGTACCAGTTAAAATTTCAGGCAGTGTTAGCAAAGGCGACAGACTTGTTGCAGCAGCAGACGGAACTGCTAAAGTATCAGCAGCAAAAGATGCTGATGTATTTGCTATTGCACTTGAAGCATCTACAGAAGGTGTTGATTATATTGAAGCGGTGGTTCTTTAATGCCAGTATCATCCGGAAATCAAATACTTGCCGCAGACTTTAATGATCTAAGTACTCTAATCACAACTACATTAGGTACTGGAGCAGGCCAGTATGGTTACGGACAAGCAATTGTAAGCGGAACAGTTACAGCAGGCCAAAGAATTGAAAAGCAAGAGTTTGATAAATTAAGATTTGACTTAATGAGTGTGCTTATACATCAAACAGGTGTGTTACCTAGTCCTGTATTTGCAAATATTACAAATCCTATCCTTGCTACAGCATCAGAACCTTTTCAAAGTTATACAAATTTAATACAAGCAGCAAGAGGTGATAGATTTGTTGTATCACAAAAGAACCAATCTGTTGATACTATTGATACAAAAACGTGTGGTACTTGGTCCAATTTAGCAGTTAGTGAATTAGAAATGACTTTTGCATCTGCAAATGATGCAAGATACTTTTGGAATTCAGGTAGTAGAATTAGGATTGATACTAATCTATTAGATGGTTATCCTTCAACACAACAAAACAATGATTGGAATACTATACTTGACAGTTCAGGTAATGTAGAATTTGGTGCAAACGCACAGAATACTGGTCCTGGTGGCGGAGTACCAATTAACGCATACGACTTAACAAACTCATATCAAACATTTTATGAATTTACTTCATCGGCACCATATGCTGCTAATAGGTATAAACTTTCAGCAAAATGCAATCAACCATCAAACTTAACAGGTGTAGCAACGGTTTTCACATTAAAAATTGAATTGATTGACGATTATACAGACGATCCACAACCTGGTCCACTACCAGACGATGAAGTGTTTGGAGTTGAAATAGAATGTCAGCACGTTAAAGTTACCGGTACTTTACAACCTGACTTAGATCCGTGGGTTTTACCTGTGCCAACTTTCAATATGTCCAACATCACAGCGGCTTAAATAGTGTAAGAGGTAACTGAATGCCAGCAACGCACGACTTAATAGATCCAGATTATTACAACGATATGCAACTTAAGATACGCCGTGTCTTAGGCGACGGTAAGTCTGATGGATTTGGTTGGCTAGGATACGGACAGACTGTGCTAAGTTCACAAGTTAGTACTAGTGATAAAGTTAGTGTCCAGCAGTATAGTGATTTACGATACGATATTTGGAACGCTTATAATCATCTTAACAATGCATTACCAAGCGGATCAAGTCAAGTTAATATGCTTGAAGTTACAGAACGTAAAAAAATTAGGTATATGGATCCGACATCATCTACTACTCCAACAATGCCTGTTGATAAGTGGGGTGCTTTTGTAAACACCATTTATGCTAATGCAAGAAATTTAGCAGTAGCAGGACAACGTAGAACTGTAAATCACGGATCATCGTTTCAAACTTGGCCAAATGCAACATATGGAGATAATTGGAGCGATTCAGTTATTTGTATTGTACAGGTACAGTTTAGCGATTTAGATGAGAGTAGACATTTTTTTAACAGCGGTAGCAGTATTGATATTACGTCGACACGCACAGGCGGATCTAGTACAAATCAAAATGCATCTTGGACATCTATTTTAACATCTGCAGGAACACAAAAATTTAGCGGTAATCATCCAGGCACTGGAGCAGGCCCTACATTTAACGGATCTAACTTTTACAAAACTACAAGCACATTTACAAATCCATTTGTTGATGTAGTAGGCAGTAGTCCTTATTCATTAAATAGATATAGAATATTTGCAAGAACACCCAACCAAGCAAATCCATATCTTACAGGCGCAGACACAATTGAATTCCGCATTGAGTTTGTTGATGATCACGAAGAACAAGGCGGACCACCGGTTGGCGGACCACTTAATCCAGGTGATGGCGGTTATGGCCCTGACGTTGTAGACGGACAACTTACGGTTACTGTACAAACAACTGAAGCAACAGGTACTTTACAACCAGCAACATCAGGTAATTTTAACATTGCTACACCTACAGTGAACATTGGCGCAGTAATAGAAATTAGTTAAAACCTTCCTACCACAAATAGCACTTACACTCCTAATGTACCAATAAATATATGCGTACATTATAAACAAGGAGTTATTATGCAAAATGAATACAAAGATGCTTTAGAATTTTCAAAGTATCGTCAAACACTTGCTGTTCAGCGCAAAACACTAAAAGAAAAGATTGAAGCCAGACTTACATATGGTAAAAACGGCGGAATCTTTAAGATTGACAGAACTTTATTAAACTTTGTTGAAATGCTAATCTACAAAGATAGATCTGAAAACATTGTAATTTTAGATGAAAATGAAAATCCAATTTTAGTTGAAAACTTAGTTGAATTTAGAGATGAAATTTTTGATAGATATTTTAGTGCTACATTTGAGTATCACGAAGAATATACAAAAATTAAAAAAAGCAGATCAGTAGAGTCATAGTATCGTGAAAAAAGGCGTAGTAATATTTGCACACAATAATAGGCAGATAGATTATGCAAAGATGGCACTAGTCTCAGGCGGCCTTGCTAAAAAACATCTAGGTGTTCCTGTTAGTTTAGTAACAGACCAGTCAACAATTGATTGGTTACGTGAATCTAACTTATGGGATAAAGCAGAAGAAACTTTTGAACACATTATTGATGTAGAACGTCCTACAGATTTACAACAACGCAAATTTAAAGACGGTAAAGAATCTGTAACAGCACCATTTAAAAATAGTAATAGATCCAGTGTTTGGGATCTTACTCCTTACGATCGAACATTAATGATTGATTGTGATTACTTTATTTTCTCAGATTCACTAAATGAATATTGGGACTGTGACAGTGATATCCTTATTAGTACAAAGTACAATGATGTTCAAGGAGATAGAATAGGTTACCTTGATAGGTACATCAGTGATACAGGTGTAAGACTGTTATGGGCGACAACAGTAATGTTTACAAAAAATGAAGATACGAAAGTATTTTTTGAATTAGTAAAACATATTAAAGATAATTACAAAAAGTTTGCTGACATTTTTAGATTCGATAGTCGAATGTATAGAAATGACATTTCATTTGGTATTGCAAGACATATACTTTATGGTTTTGAAACAGACAATGATTATGCAATGCCTCCGGTATTATCAGTACCGGATATGGATCTTGTTTATGATGTTAACGAAAATGGAATACAAGTTCTCACAGCAAATTTAAATGATTACACTTTATGTAATGTTAAAGATAGAGATATTCACATAATGAATAAACAATCTATTACAAGAAACATTGATAAGTTTATGGAGTTAGTATGATAGACTTTGGTTATTTAATTATTGTCAACGAAGGTAATGATACAAACTATACTCGGCTTGCTTATGCACTTGCATTAAGCATTAAGAATACACAAAAAGAAGGGTATGATAAAGTTGCTCTTGTGATTAATGACAAACAGCACATTAAAAACTTTACATCAACTTGGGTATTTGACCACGTAATAGAATATCAAGGACCAGAAGGTTGGGATAGTAGATCCTATATGGATACTGTAACTCCTTTTGCAAATACAGTTTGCTTAGATGCAGATATGTTGTTTTTTAGAGATTACAGTCACTGGGCAGAATACTTTATTAAACATAGCGAACTATATGTTGCAAACAATTCGTATACATATAGAGGAGACCTTGTAACAAGTGATCATTATAGAAAAACGTTTACAGCAAATCAACTACCTAACCTGTATAGTTTTTACACTTTCTTTAAAAAGGATAGTGATCTAGCAAAAGAATTTTTTAATTTACAACGTCATATTATTAAAGACCCGCATAAATTTAGCAATGAATTTTTACCTACTCACAAACCTAAAGTAGTAGGCACAGACGAAGCATTTGCACTAGCAGCAAACATATTAGATATAGCAGATGATATTGCATATCCTTTAGAGTTTCCCCGTGTTGTACATATGAAAGGTATGATACAAAATTGGCCTTATCCTGCAGACACAGTAAGTGATCACGTAGGCTTTTACTTTGATAGAAATGCACAAGTAAAGATAGGCAACTTTCAGCAAACAGATATTTTACATTATGTAGAAAAAGATAAAATAACACTAGAAACAATTAACATATTGGAGGAAATAGCGTGGAAGAAAAGATAAGAAATATTCCAGACCTTCCAGACTTTGATGAATGGATTGCTAATTGGAAGCCACCTGAATTAAATTACTTGGCAGCATTTGATCCTGAAACAGGAAAGGTAATGTGCGTAGGTCCTGACTATTCTATTGACAGAGATCGTTATAAGAAAACTATTGATATTGATACTGAAACTGCAATGGCAATCATTGAAGGTGAAATCAAAATGAATAAATGTTTTGTAGATGTACAGTCAGGTAGTTTAGAAATTACTGAAGTACAAAATTTATTTAAAATAGATGATGTATTACATAGAATTGTTAATATCAAGTGGGCTGAAATCGATGAGCCAGATATTGTTGTATCACGTAAAGGCGATATGTTTACAGTTCAATTATCAGAAAAGTACGGTGGCACATATAAACTAAACAGCGACACTCCAGTAGCAATCAGAAAAATATTCTGGGACGGCGTAACACTATTGAATTTTGATGTTTGCGAGTACAACGATCCACATACAAGTCATCATACTGCAACTGTAGCACTAGATGATCTAGTAGGAAAAAGTTTTGAATTTACTTGCGAGTGTCCAGAAGATGCAAGTGTGTTTACACGCAGATTATTTAAAAATTATGTATTCGAGGAACTATGACAGAAGAAGAAGTTGGTAAGCGACTAACAGAACAGTTTCCAAAGATGATGGCCGTTGTAAACGGTGATACAACACAAGAGGAAAAACTAAAAGCCGCTTTAGATTATACAGAAATATTAAAAGATTTAGAAAAGGTATTAAATGACAAAAGTAGTTGAGTTTGATGTTTTCTTTTTAAGTTACGATGAACCTAATGCAGATTTACATTATGCTGATCTTTGTAATAAAGTTCCGTGGGCACAACGCATACACGGAGTAAAAGGATCTGACCACGCACACAAAGCAGCAGCAGAAGCATCAGAGACAGACTGGGTGTTAACTGTAGATGCAGATAATATTGTAGATCCTAAGTTCTTTGATTTAGACTTAGATATGACAGATGAAAAAATACGTGCATACAGTTGGTGCGGAAGAAATAATGTTAACGGATTGCGTTACGGAAACGGCGGTTTGAAGTTATGGCATCGTCAGCATATTCTTGATATGAAAACACACGAAAATGCAGACAGTGAAAGAGCGCAAGTTGACTTTTGTTGGGAAGAAGGTTATAGAAACTTTCCTGTAACATTTAGCGATACAATTATTAACGACACACCTTTTATGGCGTGGCGTGCAGGCTTTCGTGAAGGAGTCAAGATGACACTAGACGGTGGACTACAAGTTCCACCTATGGAAATTGAAGAACGCATTTGGTGGCACAACCTACATAGATTACGAGTATGGAGTACAGTTGGTTCTCATATTGAAAACGGATTGTGGGCTATCTACGGTGCAAGACTAGGAACATATCTTACAAATTGTACAGACTGGGATCATATACAAGTAAGAGATTTTGAAAAGTTACGTGACCTTTATGACAATACTTGTAAAAAATATGAAAAACAAGACGGGCTAGAACAAGAAGTAGCACGTTTAGGAACAGAGATAAGAAGTGAACTAGGATTAGAATGGCCTGACTTTGATAAACAACAAAGTCGATACATTATGGCTCTATATGAAGAAACTATTAGATTAGGTACAACCTATTATAGTAAAAAGTATGTATGATATCTTTTTTGTTAGCAATGGAGAGTGTGATAGTAATGCTTGGACAAGATTCAAGCAAAAGTTTTCTAATGCACAAAAAATAGAAAACTGTAAATCGTTCGAGCAAGTTGCTAGTAAAAGTTTAACAAAACACTTTTGGGTTGTATGGGATAATTTAGAACTTGCACAAGACTTTCAATTAGATTATCGTGTTCCTGAATGGGACGCTGACTATGTACACGTTTTCCGCAATGGAGAATATTACGATGGAATATGTATTTTTTCTAAAAAAGCACGCATACTACAACGTGAGTGGGATTACAGATTCTTTACAAGTAAAAAAGAAATAGATATACAAGCAAGCAGTCCTAGGTTATATGATGTTGCATTTATTTCCTATCACGAACCTAATGCACAAGTAAATTATAACAAGTTACTAGAAAAAGCACCTAATGCAGTATGGATTAAAGATGTTAAAGGTATACATCAGGCCCATATACAAGCAGCAAAGCAATGCACTACTGAACTATTTTATATTGTAGACGCAGACGCAGAGATTTTAGATAGTTTTACGTTTGATATGCAAATACCATACTATGATTTCAACGCTAGAAAAAGTGTTTATGTATGGAGAGGCCGAAATCCTATTACAGATTTAGAATACGGATACGGCGGTGTTAAATTATTTCCAAGACAAGCAGCAATTGATATGGATGTGAACAGTCCAGATATGACTACAAGCCTTTCTGACAGTTTTAAAGCAATGCAAGAAGTAAGTAATGTTACAGCATTCAATACAGACGGCTATAGTACTTGGAAAAGTGCATTTAGAGAATGTTGTAAGTTAGCAAGTAGAACTATTAAAGGTCAAAAAAATGATGAAACAGATGAAAGACTTAGTAAATGGTGTAGCGATTACGGTAGGGACAGGCCCTTTGGGGACTATGCTATACAAGGCGCCAGAGCCGGTAGGAAATATGGTGTTAGCAATAGTGCTGAACCTGATGCACTACTCAAGATAAACGATTTCGAATGGTTAAAGGAACAGTTTGATGCACGACAAGGATAGAATAGAGAAGTTTATTCCTATAATGGATGAAATATCTCCAACTTTCTGTATGGCTAAGTGGCATCATACTACTATCTACTTGCAAACAGGCGAAACACATAGTTGTTATCATCCTGCTCCGCACAAGATTCCATTAGAAGGCCTAAAAGAAAATCCAAGCCAACTACATAACACACCGCAAAAGAAACAAGAACGTCAACAAATGTTAAATGGCGAAAAGCCTAGTGGATGTCAGTATTGTTGGAACATTGAATGTATGGGTAAAGATTACATTTCAGATAGAAAAGAGCGTAATGCTAGTATTCATACCGAAGAAAGATTTGCTGCAATAAAACAAGACCCGTTGGCAGATGTAAATCCGCAGTATGTAGAAATTAGTTTTGGTAACGAGTGTAATTTTAAGTGCGGGTATTGCCATCCTAAACATAGTAGTTCATATCACAAAGAAATTAGAGACCACGGACCATACACGATGGTAAAAAATCATCGTAACGATATTGATTGGTTTAAGATCCATAAAGAAGAAGACAATCCCTACGTTACAGCATTTTGGGAATGGTGGCCTGAACTGCGTAAGACTCTTACAATCCTACGTATTACAGGAGGCGAACCACTGTTACAACAAAGTACTTGGCGTATGTTTGATGAACTAGAAAAGAATCCAATGCCTAATCTAGAATTAAACATCAATAGTAACTTTGGTGTAAAGAGTATACTGATTGAACGTTTTGCAGACAAAGTAAACAGTCTTATTGCAAAAGGGTGTATTAAAGATTTCAAAGTTTTCACAAGTATGGACACTTGGGGTAAACAAGCAGAATATATTCGTACAGGATTAGATTTAGAGTTATGGGAAAAGAACTTTGATATCTATATGAACAAAACAAATCATCCGTTAACCTTTATGGTAACATTTAATATTCTTACAGTAACAAACTTTGATAAGTTTTTACATAAAGTATTAGAGTGGCGGAAAAAATATAATACAGATAATCAAACAAAATGGCAACGTATTAGATTTGATACTCCATACCTTAAAGAGCCATTACAGTATGATATGAATATTCTTCCTAAAGAAGAATTTATGCCGTATATGAAAAAACACTTACAGTTTATTGCAGATCAGGTAGACGATGCAGACAGATACAAATTTAGTATAATGGAATATGAAAAGTTTAGACGTGTTGTTGATTATATGGCAAGCACAGAGTATACTGCACAAAAAATAACAGAAGGTCGCAGAGATTTTGCTGCTTGGTTTAGAGAATACGACAGAAGAAGAAATGTAAACTTTAGTGAAACTTTTCCAGACCTTGTAAATTTTTATGAGGACTGTTGTGGCTTGGTATAATTCAAAACTACAATCTGATCCATCACACGGCTTTATGCACGACATCTATAGAGTAGATCTTCGCGATGACGGCATAAGACCTGCTCACATAAAAATACCAGCACAAAATATAGAAATATTTGCAAAGAGACACAAAAAGAACTTGCTAATCAACATAGGTGAAAGTTGGACATATGGAGAAGGATTATACGGTGTTGCAACAGCAAAAGCAGAATTTGATTTAGGTAGTATGTTAAGGTTTAGTTATGGCGCAAAACTAGCAACTATGTTAGATACAGATCTTTATCAATACGCTGTACCAGGCAACAGTAATCTTACAATGTCGTACACACTTAAACGTATAATGAAAGAACTTGATACAAGCAAGTACAACAAGATATATTTGAGCTTTCAGGTTACAGAACCTAGTAGGGAAATGCAGCAACTACAAGATCTTGTAAACTGGAATCATCCACTTAAAAACTTGTATGATAAGAGTTATCTAAGAAGCAAAGAGTTGTCTTTACAAGGTTGGTTAGAAAAATATGACTCTTATTTGTTCAGTTACATTGATGACATAGTAAGCAAGTATAGCAATGTAAGCACCGTGGTATGGAAAAACTTCTGTAGTACTAACACACAAAACAATTATAGTTTTAATAACATTGATCAATCTTGGATACAGTTTAGTGCTGAAGTAAATGGACACAAACTTAAAATGCCAAGTTTTTACAATGCAGGTTGGCTTGACGATTTAATGCGGTATGAAGAAATTAATTTTAGCAAACACAAATATATTCAAAAGCAATTACAAGCAATAGAAGAGTCTAACAAATACTTAGGCAAATGTCCAGATCATAGACCTCACCCTAATGAGGTGCAGCATAATTTATGGGCATTGAATGTGTATTTTAAATCAGGATGGGCTAATGAACAATAAAACATTTTGCATTTATCCTTGGATCCATATGTATGTAAATCCAGACGGCAGTGTTTTACCCTGTTGTGTAGGCGAATATGACAAACACCTAGGCAACGTTAGAGAAAACACAATCGAAGAAATTTGGAATAATGACAAATACAAAACTCTAAGACGTAATATGTTAGAGGGTAAAAAATGTGCAGAGTGTAAGGCGTGCTATCAACAAGAAGATAGCGGTAACGAAAGTACACGCATAAGCAAGAATAAAGAATTTGCACATCTAGTACCACTAGTACAAGATACACTAGAAGATGGAACATATCCGGAAATGACCCTGCGACACTTTGATGTAAGGTGGAGTAACATTTGTAACTTTAAATGTAGAAGTTGTTCTAGTACGTATTCAAGCACGTGGGCTCAAGAAGATAGTCGTAATGGTAAGCATAAAGAAATATTCATAATGGCAGATGGCGATGATAACAGTCATTTATATAAACAGTTTGAGCCGTACTTTAAAGATATAGAAAGTTTTTATTTTGCAGGCGGCGAGCCGTTAATGACTGACAAGCATTATGCAATACTAGAACATTTAATTGCAACTAATAACACAGATGTTAAGATTAGTTATAACACTAACATTAGTAATTTGCATTATAAAAATAAAAGTGTAATTGAGTTATGGAAACAGTTTCCTAATATACAAGTATTTGCAAGTCTTGATCACTATGGCGATAAAGCAGAATATATTAGAGAAGGAACAAACTGGAGCAAGATTGAAAAAAATATTAGATTAATTAAACAAGAAACACCGCACGTTAGATTAAACTTTAGTGCTGTGATAAGTGCTTTCAATGTTTTTTCAATTACAGACTTTTTAGATTATGTGCTTAGAGAAGGCTTATTTGACACTAATGTTTCCCCTACTTTTTATAATATTGTACATCCTGAATATTACAGTACTAGTATTATAAATGATAGACTGAAGTGGAGTGTGATTAATAAAATAAAAGCAAAGTCGCACAAGTATAATGCACACGTACAAGGACTATTACGAGATGTAGTTAGACATTTAGAAAGTAGTGTATATGATGAAAGTCTTCAGGAACAGTTTATAGTACACACTGATTACTATGATAAAATACGCAATAGAAACTTTTTGAAAACTTTTCCTGAACTAAAGGAAATAATGGAATGAAAATATACTTTGACAACTTAGAACTAGATCAATCCAACTTACCTCAGTTTGAAACACACGGAAATAACAATTGGTGGCTAACAAGTCCAGGTAGTATTCTTAAAAGAGAACTACGTAATATGGAAGTTGAATATCATAAACTGCTAGACTGGAATGAGTGCGGGTTATATTTCATTGATGTAAATGGAGATCCTAATTGGTGGTCAGGCGAAAATAAAGGTACAGGTCCAAAGCACATACTACATATGGTACCAAGCGGTATTTTAGAATTAGTAAAAGCAAAGAAACTTAGACTTGTTATACTTGCAGACAAAGAAGGTGGCCCAATGGTCACTAATCATTATGATGTGTTTAGAGCAACAACTAACATAATGCGTGAACGTAAGTATCCGGCGAATAGTGTTTTAATATTACAAGGTAATACTAAAATTGAAGCAGACTATACTGCTTGGTTAGAAAAGAATATGGAAGACCGTTTGTTTGATGTACAGTATAGCAATCATTTTGGTAAGATATTTTTTGATAACAAAATGCCAGAGCGTCCTTGTATATATGATGCAATGCATAATCCAGAATCAAATGACTTTAACAGTTTAAACAGAGTATACAGGCCGCATCGTGGTGCACACTTACATTACCTTGCAAAAAACAATTTGCTTGATAAAGGTCGTGTAAGTTGTAATCAACTTAAAGATAATGATATTTTGTCTGCAAGGCTTGCGGGCGTTACTCCTAGTGAATTTACAGAATTAATGACACAGCATTATCCTTTATACCTTGATGGTAACTGGGAAAATACAAATGCTGCGTGGAACTATAATGCAGAACTATATCAAAATACATTGCTAACTGTAATTACAGAAACTATCTTTATAGATAATTCTAGTTTTGTAACTGAAAAAATATTTAAACCTATTGCACTAGGACATCCTTTCTTGTTAATTGCAGGCAGCGGCACACTTAACGGTCTTGAAGAATTAGGCTTCAAGTGTGACTTTTTAGGGTTCGGCACAGAGTATGATAGTATAGAAGATCCTAAAACAAGGTTAGATGAAATACATAATATATTAGAAACTTGGATATCTCTTGACAGAGATGAAAAACTAAAACGTGTCGGTGATAGTTTTGAAAATATAATTCATAACTGGGAACATCTACGTAAGTCAAATTTTTATCACGATGCTTTACACAAAGCAATTTTAAGAGGTAAGGAATATTTCAATGAAGCAGTTTAAAGACTACAAAAGATTTTTTGCATTTGGTTGCAGTATGACAAACTATTTTTGGCCTACTTGGGCAGATATAATTGGTACCGAAGTACCTAACTACTACAACTACGGTAAAAGCGGTGCAGGTAATATGTTTATTAGTAATGCACTAGTAGAAGCAAACAAGAAGCATAAGTTTACACAAGATGATTTAGTTGTTGTTATGTGGAGCAGTATTTCACGTGAAGATAGATACAGAAAACGCAACTGGGTTACACCCGGAAACATTTATACACAAAATGAAATTGATCCCAAGTTTGTATATGAATGGGCAGACAGTAGATATTACTTGTTAAGAGATTTAGCAATCATTGAAATGGCAACAGCATATTTAGATGCACTACCTTGTGATACAAAAATGTTAAGTATGAGTCCTATGATCGAATTACAAATAAGTGGCGAATACACAAGACCTTCAGAAGAATGGCATACAGGTGTAATTGATACATATCAAGATACAATAGACAAAATTAATGAACCTATTGTTAGTAATGTATATAATGGCCGCTGGCCGCAAACACCAATCCGTGGACATAACGGTAAAGGACAAACAGCGGACTATCATCCTACTCCATTAGGACACGCAGAGTATGTAAGTAATATGTTTAAGGATTTTGAATTTACAGAGAAGATGAGAAACTTTTCTGTAGAGATGGATGAAAAAGTTCATCTTTGTAAAACACTAGATGATACTAATAAGTTTTGGCAGCAAAGGCATCAGACTAGATTATAATGGCGTGTTTGAATTCAACAAATCTAATATATTTGCAAACGTATAATCCACGTGAGCCACAAAAGATTAAGATCAATAGTAGTGTAGGTTCTCAAATTAAAACAAATGAGAAACTAGACTTTTATTATATTCAGTTTTCAGACAAAGAAAGTTTTAAAATTTACGACATTATTGATATTGTACCTGCTGCTGACTTAGATAAAATTAAACAAGGTAAAGCATTTTTAGTTTTAGATAACGCATTAGAATATTTTACTGATACAGTAGATAGCATTTATAGAAATATTATTCTTAAACATAATGTACCAGCAGAACAAATTATATTTTTAAGTGCTGTACCTAATATGATTGACACTATTAAAAGTGTAGCAGCAAAATACAAATTACCGCAAATCAAAGTAGATTATTTTAATGTATTTGAAGCAACTGGTATCGATGCAATACATAAAAATAAAAACATAATTGGTATTACAAAAACAAAGAAATGGCCCAAGAAGTTTTTATGTCTTAATAGAAGATGGAGAGCTCATCGTCCGTTAATGATGTTAATGTTATATGAACGTAATCTAATTGATAAAGGACACATAAGTTTTGGTAAGAGCGATAGAGGTGATAATTGGAATAGTTCATTTAGAGAGTTACGACACATATACAATGACAGCGATTTTATAAATCAATTAATACAGAGTAATAAACAAATTGTAGATATGCCAAACCTTTACTTGGACACAAATGATCTTGTTACAAATAGAGCAGAGTACGAATCTAGTATTATAAAGTATTACAAAGAAACGTATTTTAGTGTTGTAAATGAAACAACATATCACGAAGGCATTCCGTTCTTTAGCGAAAAAATATTTAAAGTTATGGCAATAGGACATCCGTTTGTGTTAGCAACAGTACCAAACAGTTTGCCTATTTTAAGAGGTTTAGGATACAAAACATTTAGCCCTTACATTAATGAAACATACGATAGTATACAAGATGACGGTGACCGTATGACAGCAATAATAGATGAAATTGAACGCTTGTGTAATATGGATAAAACCCAAACACTTGAGTTTATTGCTAGTGTAAGACCTATTTTGGCACACAATTATAGTGTGCTTGTAGCAAAGAAAAACAAGTGGAATATTAGTACTAGAGTTAATTATTAAGGCGCCTTAAACGCATTTTAAGCGTCATACAGCAGTGTTATACACTAAGAGCTACAGTTACGCTATACTGCTATAAACCACGTTTAAATGCACTGTAAGACGGAGATTGTAAATATGTTTATACCGAATTTGGGGGAAGTAACGTGAAGATAGGATTTATTGGATTAGGAAAATTAGGTCTGCCTTGCGCAGAAGTAATTGCCAAAAAAGGGCATAGTGTGCTAGGATATGATGTTAACAAAAACATCGATAGCGACTATGTAATTGTAGAAGATACAATTCAAGAAACAGTTAAAGATAGAGACATTGTGTTTATTGCAGTGCCAACACCGCACGATCCTTCCTATGACGGTAGAGCACCTACAGCACATTTAGAACCAAAAGATTTTTCATATGATATTGTAAAAGAAGTTATGACTGAAGCAAATAAGCATATGAACAACGATCAGTTACTTGTTCTTATTAGTACAGTATTACCAGGCACAGTACGTAGAGAGTTTGTACAGTTAGTTACAAATCCACGTTTTGTTTATAATCCATATTTAATTGCGATGGGAACAGTTGCTTGGGATATGGTCAATCCAGAGATGGTAATGATTGGTACAGAAGATGGAACTGAAACAGGTGATGCAAAACAACTGGTTGATTTTTACAAGTCCATAATGGATAACTTTCCACGTTATGTAATTGGTACGTGGGACGAATGTGAATGTATTAAAGTTTTCTATAACACCTTTATCAGCACAAAAATAGGACTTGTTAATATGATACAAGATGTTGCACAACGTCAAGGTAATATTAATACAGATGTAGTTACTACTGCTTTAGCAGAAAGCACGCAACGTATTATGGGGCCAAGTTATATGAAAGCAGGTATGGGCGATGGCGGAGCGTGTCATCCAAGAGATAATATTGCACTGCGTTATATGGCAAAGAAACTAGATCTTGGTTATGATATTTTTGATGCAATTATGAATGCACGTGAAGTACAGGCAAAAAACATTGCACAAAAATTATGTGATATTGCAAAAGAAAAAGAACTTCCTATTCTTATTAACGGTATTGCTTATAAACCAGGTGTACCTTATGTTGACGGAAGTTATGCTTTACTAGTTGCACAATATTGTACAGAGTATGGCTATAATCCTATGCAGGTAGATCCATTAGTATATGGACCTGACAAAGGACCTTTCAGAGCAGTTGTTCTTCTTGCTCATCCAGAGATGTATGTAGATGTTACTGATGATAGTGTTGTAGTTGATCCGTGGAGAGAACATTCTTCAAGTAAGTATGAAGTTGTTCATTACGGTAATACTAGAGAATTGATTTAGTTCTTTTACTAATATCGTGTTTTAACAACTCAATATTAATTTTAAAATCTAATTTAGCGATTGTATCTTTATACTCAGATAGAGTATCTAATAATTTTTTAGCAACTTCATCTGGATCAGTTTTGGCAGTTTGGGCTTTAACGTCTATTTCCCATATTCTGCCATCACTGAATTCCAGAATCATTGTGTCCACATAAGCAATGGGCATCGTATTGATATACAAGTCCTCAAATACTTCAGGCCATTCCTTTACAATATGTGATGGAGGTCTAAAATATTTCTTATGCACTTTCAGCGACTTTAGCCTTCTTAGTGGTCTTCTTCGCTGGTGGATCTAGTTCGTCTGCTTGTCTACGTAATTGAGCTGCTTCTTTATACATAGCATCTGCTTGACTACGATATGATTTTGCAAGATCCGAATCACTTAATGCGCCTTCAGTTACTTGTGGAGCCTCTGGTGCTGGTGTTGGAGTATCTGCTACTGCCTGACCTGCTTGAGGTGCACCACTAACAAATGTATACAGTTGATCTACTGCTACATTTCTTTGTTCTGCGATTAGTGCATTAAGTTCTGATAGTACAACACTTTCATTAGTTGTTGGTGTCATTACTACGTCACTAGTTGCAACTTTATGCATTCTTCCTGATTGCTGCATTGCTTCTAGCATATTCTTTCCATCTGGAAATCTGCCTCGGAACATATACTCGCCAAGTTCAAAACTTTGTTGTGCTTGGTCTGTTTCGATTGCTGTCATAAGCGAATCGTGGTACATATCAGGTAAAGTTGCAGAATCAATTACTAAACATTTATCTGACTCACCTGGTACTGTTCTAAACACAACAGCAACTCTGTTGCCTGTGTTTTTCATCTTTCCAGTGTGTTTAATTGGTTTTGCCATAATGGTCTCCTTTAGTCCGTTGCCGGTGCATCTGATTGTGCTTGTTGTGCTTCTGCATTTGCAGATTGCGTTTTAGCAACGTGTTCTAAAAATGTATTCAACTTGTTGTAAAGTTTGCCTACTGCTTCTAGTTCATTTGCTTTGAATGCACCACGTTGTGTGGCGATATCAATGATACTTTTTACCCCAGTCAGATCAGATACATTAAGATCTGGTGCTGCTGGTGCTTGTTCTACACCTGGTGTAGGCACAGGACCACTTTGTGCGGCTACTGCGTCTTGTTTAACTTCTTCAGTCATATTTTAGTTTCTCCTTAAGTGTGGACAGGCTAACATAAAGTATGTTAGTTCTTTTTGGTCTTCAAACCCAATGTAAGTAGATGTTTGCAATTTTTCTGAACTGTCCAAATTCGGATAGTTTGCAACACAATATCTTCCATTAAGTTTGTCTCTCACCCATTCTTGTATAGTTTGTACTTCTCTACGAGAGTTAGTTAGTTTATGCTTTGCAAAGTGCGGTGGCAAAACGTCAACTTTACGCTCTTGCAGTACTTCTAATGGGTTTAAGTCTATCATAATATTATTTATTAACTGCTACTATTATATAATTTAATTCTGATTCATTCTTTTGGATAATGCTTTGTTGTAACCAAACTTCTTTACGTCTCCGCTAAACAAATATAACTCAAAAGCACTGCGTTCTTTCAAAACAGTTATTGCTTTCTTAGTTATATAATACGGTGATTCTATGAAATTGTCAAGCCATAAAAGTACTTGTGGTGTCACACTAAAGCCTTTTGGGAAATCTATTTTGTAAGTTTTGATTTTTGCTTCGACTTGTATAAAGTTCAACCCTTCTTCGGTAAGTCTTAAGCCGCCGCTATCTTTAGTTCGTACATTCCACCACCACTGTAGTTTTTTTTGTTTTAATAATTCGGGTGTAATGTCTTGTGTAGTTTCAGCGGCTTTTAGAAATACTGAGGTATAGTTGTGCTTTTCGTCCACACTATTCTTTTTCTCCGTCTGTAAGTTTGTATACTGTAAAGTCATTTGTATCGAAAAGTTTGTTAAGTTTTTTTGCTAAGTTTCTAGCGTGTCCGGGATTGCTAAATGATACTTTTTTATATTTAGGTCCGGGGTAACTTGATATCATACTACCGCTTTTTAAATTGAAAGGCTTACCCTGATAAAACACTGCCCAAATGGCCTCGCTTTCAAGTATCTGTTCTAATTTAAAAGATTCTTTATTAGTATGTTCAAGAATCACATTTGGTTTAGGTCTGCTCATATACGTAATTTCCTTAATTAACTACGTATATATTTATCCAAATTTAGAAGTCTCCACCATCAAATTTCACTTCAAGTTCTTCATTCTCCGCCTTCATTTTACGCAACATAGTATGCACTTCTTGTACTGTAGTGCCTAATCTACTTGTAAGCAATGCTAAATCAGTTGTCAGTTCACGAGCTTCTTGTATAGTAATTCGTATCTCTTTCTGATTAGTTTTTTCTGCACTTGATATACGCTGTAGCAATCTTTGTATGCTAGGCATAGTTGTTGGAAGATTACTTGTTGACACGACTCAATACCTGCTTCATTTCAATATCAGTTTTAAACGGACCTTTGTAGTTGTATCGCTGTAATGTAATTAGTTTAGGACAAAAACTCTTGACCCAACCTTTATCAAATTTAATTACATAGTAACCTGCACAATATAAACTTTTACTATCTTTGCTTTTTGTAAACAACGGAAGTTTATTTTTTATATCGTACATTGCATTGTGTGGCATACTACTTGTACTAAAGCCGTGTACTTCTGATGGTAAACTGTCTTTGCTATCTCTAACTACTTTAGCAACAAAGAAGTCTTTGCCGAACTGTTCTTGTACTGCTTTTTTATCTTTGAAGCGTGTAACTGTACTTTCATTACTAAGGACAAAAAAGTTTTCCTCGTTCTTACGTAATCTTGCAACACGTTCACCGTTTTGTTCTACAATCCAAAATTTGTTTGCAATGATAGGCTTTGCTTGAATTACTGTCATATTTTATACCTCGCATTTAATGGTTCTGCATATGCTTGTGCTTGATCTGATATCTTCTTCAAATCATACAAGTGACAGAACTTCATTAGTCTTACACCAACCTGGCTAATGTTTTTATCTGAATCAATTGCTGTTTGAATAGTACTGTTAATCTTGTCTCTAATATCTGCAGGTTGTGCAGTAAGATCAATAATAGTTTTGTTACGTTCGTAATCTTCTAGTACACGATGTTCTTCACCGTTATGATCAACCCAACGTTGTAACATTAGGTTATTCCAATTAAATCCTTTAGTTGTTCTATCTGCAAATGCTTCAACAAGACCTACTTTGTTCTTAGAGCCTTTTTTACGTACACCTGGATATGCACTAAACACATTATCACTAGTGTCGCCACGCATACATTTCTCAAACAACATCCATTCAGCATCTACTGTCTTAGGCAGTTTAGTCTTCTTGTCAATAACTAGTTCGCCTTTCTTGTCAAAGAAGCCTTCTGGCGTAGTAGTAACTTCTTGTACACCATTGTACAGTTTACAATTAGGAGCAATCAACTGTTGAAAGTCTGTGTCTGTACTAATAATAACGTGATCACTTTCTGGATGCGATTGTACCCAACCAGCAATAAGATCATCTGCTTCTAATTCTTTGTGTTGTAATACAGTACAATTAGTCTTATCACTTACAAAGTCTTTGAATGTATCAAACGCTTCCCAGAACACTTTATCTTCTTCTTGTTGTTGTTCTGTAAGTGCATCACGTGCAACTTTTCTGTTACGCTTGTAAGGCTCATATACATCTTTACGCCAACTACGTCCTTCAAGACAAAAGATAACGTGAGTACCATCAAAGTCCTGCCACGCTTTCTTAATACTGTTTAGTGTAATATGAAAAGCCATTCCTAACTTAATGTCAGCATCACCATTAATAACGTGCCTTGCACGAAAGAAAGTGTTTGCTGTATCGACTATGATGTGTGTACCCATTTTATTCATTCTCTTTCTTAACGGAACCGATATCTAAAGACCCGGTATCCAACGGTCCTCCGTAGTCACCATCGACTACTACATTCGCACAAAGTTCTCTAAACCAACGATCAACTACTTCTTCATCTGGGTCGCCTTCAACTCCGTATCCTTGTTGTTTTAATTGTACTATGAAATGCTTGTTCCAGTCAAGCTCAAAGAAGCCATTTCGGACATTTTCTTTGTTCACGTGTGTGTTTAATACACCAACCCACGGCTCTTTCTTTCTAGTAGCAATTTCTTTTTCACTTAGTCCAGGCTTCTTTTCTTGTGTGCCTTTACCAAATAAGTTTTTTATAAAGTCCATAACTTTTCCTATGTTCCGATAGCATTACCAAACAAGTATACGTGTACCCTTGCGGCTACATTATATCCACGTTCGAATGCCATCTTAGCAACTGCTCCGGCTGTTGCTGTTTGTTCTTCTTCTCTAGCACCTACAGGCATAACCCATACAGGATAATTTGTACCTTGTGCCTTGAATTGTGAAATAGCATCTTCCATCTCATCCCACTGTTGTTGTTCGGAACCTACAACAAATTTTAATTGTCCTATAGACAACTTACTATACTGTGCAACTATCTCAGGCTTAATTGCTTTCTTTGCAGTTTCACCTGCTACACTCCACAGTTTAGGACTTACACTAAAGAACAGTTCGATTTCGTTATCTGCTTCATAAGTCCAGTAATTAATAAATTCTTGTGTTAATGCTTGTGTACCATTAGTTTCAAATGTAACACTAGCAGGCATATTGCTCATACGCTTGAACTCACGCATAATACCAATGAATGCTTCTTGTCCGTGTCTCATCAACGGCTCGCCACCTGTAACACAAAAGTGTTGTCTTTGTTGTGTAACAGGATGTAGAAACAATCCTTCTGGATTGCTATCTGTTTTAAGTGTATCAATAATTTGCTGTGCTAGTTCAACAGCAGTCTTTTGACCCATCAAGTGTTTAAACTTCTTGCTCCAAGTGTAACTGCTATCACAGCCTTTGTCCCATACAGGTAAATCTTCTACACGTTTTACACTTGTAGTATCAAATGTTTCAAACGGCAAATCATATGTATCAGGATTAGTAGGATCAATCTGACCAAAGCCGTTACACTGCAAATTACATAAGAAGAAACGTATCCAAGCAGTAGGCACACCTGTGTAGTGTCCTTCACCTTGAATACTGTGAAAGATTTCGCTGTAGTAATATTTCTTATCAGTTGCTATCGTCATTGTATATATTATGCACTCTTTCTGTAGATTTGTCAACCTTTTTAGCAAGAGTAAACGTGCCATCAAAGTTATCTGACCAAACCAAATCATCGCCAAAATCCCAGCCCATTTGATTTAGTAGTTCTGTGGGTATGGGAAGAACCAAATCTTTTGAATCCGGATCTTCCTCTACTTTAACTGTATATGTGTTATTCACTGAAATGCTTGTCCAGCATTTCTAGTCTATCATTAGCAGTGGCCATTTTATCTAACTCTTTTTGGATAGTTTCGATAATATCGCTATGTTCGCCAATACCAACAACTTGTTGCATATACACTTCAATGTTTGCTTTATGCAACATAATCTCTGCTTCTGCGTGTTTCCTAGCAGCATCAATCATAGTTTGTTTCAATGTCATAACCTTTCCTTGTAGTTTTGTTTTGATGGAATGACGCCTCGCACGCCTCCTTTCGGATTTTCCGTATCGCCATCACGACGGAAAATTAAGTGAACGTGTGGATAAAAACAAGTTTGCCCTGCACTCTTGCCCATATTGATACCCACATTGTAACCTGTAATATTATTATTCTCTGACTTAATGTTGTCATTGCCCATCGAATTAGCAAACTTAAAACATTTTAAAATTGCTTCTTCTGTATTTTGTTTAGGTACAACTAGTGTATGTCCTTCTGTTACAGGATAGATATCATTGTAAACAACAAAATCACGTGTGTCCATTTCAACTTCTGTCCAAGGTGCTCTACCATCTTGTTGCGCCTTTTCTAAAGTGTCCATCACGATCTCCAATCCTTTACAGTTCTAACATCAGGTCCTTTAGTTTGAAACTCCATACCGTAAAGACTACCAATATACATATCTGCTGTCTTTTTATATTTAAGTATAAGTCTATTACCAACAATAAATGTTTCTAACATCTCGCCTTCTTTAAACATACCAACGTTTGCTTCTTGAACTTTGCCTGTAGATACGTTTTCAATATCAACAACTGTATCAGTCGTAACTCTCATTAATATTCTCCTACGTTTTCCCAAGGATAAACTAACCAAACATCTTCCTCGGCTTTGTTAACTTCATCACAATAGTAAGACACACCATCAAACTCACTGCTTAAATTTTCTGTTAATGTTGCAAAGCGAACATTGTCGCCCCATACTTGATCCCATACAGGCGATTGAGGTAAACAATTGCTCTTCCAATCTTGTTTGATCCAATTAAACGTAGCACCAGTATCGTTAATATCATCGATAACAAGAATGTTTTTACCTTCAGCATTGTGTTTAAACTGCCCCATCTCAGGAGCGTAATCACTATGTTCATCATAGCCGTATGCATCTTCACTCATCCAAGCATTGCTTTCGTTTTCACTATCACCGTCACGTAGGCTTACTTTAATTGCTTCACAACGTATACCAGTCATATTACTAATAATAGTAGCAGGAACATTACCACCACGTGTAATACCTACAATGTAATCAGGCTTCCAATTGTCTTTGTACATCTGATTAACAATGCTTACGCACATACGTTCTACGTCAGTCCAACTATAATACTTCTTTTTAATCATTTTCTATCTTCCAAATATTTCTCGTTGTGTATCCAACGATATCCTAATGTTTTTACAAAAGGCATAAAGCCCCATTCCTTTTGTTTCTTGCCCATAAAGAACAAACTCCAGCAAGGAATCTCGTTACCGTTTTTATCTTCTTTAAGTTTTAGGTAATGCAGATCATCTGATGATCTAAATCTAAAATGCCCAGGACCACGCCATCTTGCCGTGGCTCCTACTACGTTACCTTCTTGACTATAACAAGGAACGTATTCATAGTATCCGCCTTTTAAAATAAGTGTTGCATACGACCACGGATGATCGTGTAGTACTGACTCATCACTTACCATAACTTTGTGTAGTGTTAAGTTAAAAGGGAAGTTCTTTCGTTCTTTCAAAAACAAATAATAACGATCAAGATAAGGTATTTTGTCATCTCTATCGTATATAGTTCTTTTTCTACCTAACTTATCAAGCAGTTTCAACAACATTAAAAACCTCTTCCTCTAAGTAACGATTCAACTCACTGTCAGTGGGTTGTACGTTATAGTTATCCTTGAAAAATATCTCATAACTATCAGAGCCATACTTCCCAATTCCATATAACATTGTAGCATCATTTCCGTCCCAAGTCAAGTAATCTTTTGACATTTGGCGCAAACGTTTTTCACGTACATTAACCATACCTAACGGTTTGATAATCATCTTAATTGTGTCCGGCGCAGTATTAATCAAGTGTACTGGTGTAGGACAAATTCCTAGTAAATTCGGCAGTACTGCTTTAACTTGTTTACGATTTGTTTGATTCAAACAAATAACGCCTACCATATGTTGCCAAGAGCCATCTATTTGCTCTTGCACCATAAGATCATCACGTAATGGTATTCCAGCTCGATAGTTTTTCATAGATACTTTTAACCTTTATGTTATACTCTTCTTCATTAACGCTGAGATTATTAAGATGTCGTGTCCAAATAATTCTCATATCCTCGTGAAGTTTCTTATTTTTAAGAACCTTCTTGATAGCCGCTTTACGCTGTGCTTGTTTGATTTCCGAATAAGGTCCCAAAATATGTCTCCCTAGGCATTGTTGAACGTGATAACCTTAACTTGTGTGGTGTAAGGTTATGTAATTTTGTCATATCTAGAAGTCTAATACCTCTAAGATTATACATCAGTGCTTCGTTAGGTGTAAGAATTTTAATATCGTGGTGCGTTTTTTGAGGTTGCACTGCATAAACTCTTTCTTTATTCAAGTCCATTATACTAGTTCCTCAGCAACACCAATAATCTCTGCTACTGCAAAGAACACTGCTAACGTTACAACTGAACCTGTGTAAGCGGCAACAGCACAACCTATAATGCGTACTGCACTCTTAAACAGACTTACGTAAAAATGTCCTAAGCCAGGGTCTTTAGCGGCAGGAACAAATACTCTTTCTGGAATAGGCATTATGATAACTCCGGTAGTGGTGTTACAGATGATGTATCGTGATAGTCGCCACCTGATTGATAAGTCCTACTCGCTGTTTCTTTAATCATCATACCATTACGATAACGGTATGTAATAATTTCTTTACGTACAACTCCGTCCGTATCAGAGTCAAAAGATTCTTTAAATGGTCCGTCAGTCATTGTGTTCTCCTTATTGATTACAAGCATATGATTGTTGAAGTTTAATGTTATCCATAAACTCTTTCTTAGTAGCCGCATCGTCTTTGAATGCACCTTTGAGTACAGTTGTTTGTGTAAGACTGCTGTGTGCCTTTACACCTCTGTTTTCAACACAACCGTGTGTTGCTTGTATATACACACCTAAGTGTTCTGCACCTGTTGCTTTTTGTATTTCACGGGTAATATCATTTGCAAGTTCTTCTTGCAATGTACCACGTTCAGCACACCATTGTGCAATACGTGTATACTTAGACAAGCCAATTAGTTTGTCTGCGGCAATTATACCAATGTATGCTACACCTCTTACAATTTGA
>Ga0181400_1000015_pt1 | contig 60927 bp, 62 predicted proteins | sample 23SPOviralmetaG_FD_130129 | JGI IMG/M metagenome (GOLD analysis project Ga0181400, IMG submission 130129) | Marine viral communities from the oligotrophic San Pedro Time Series (SPOT) site, San Pedro Channel, CA, USA - 23 SPOT_SRF_2011-06-22 | ecosystem: Environmental > Aquatic > Marine > Strait...
CCAGAAGATCCTATTTTTGCAGGAAAAGAAATACCAAGTCATACGTACTATAATACAATTATAGAGCATAGATGTATAGAGGCGTTTGATTTCTCGAGAGTAAGTGGAGCTGTTGATTTTGGAGAAGGATGTTTTAGCAGAACATGGGCTGATGGAACTATGACCTTGCCAGAAGTCAATAGCTTGGGAGAAGGTGTATTTTTCGGAGCAAATAGACTTAAAGAAGTAATATTCACAAGCTCTCCAAACTTAACAACATTGGCTGATTCAACATTTTCAAATTTAGCTAATTTGTCTGGTGTTGTTTTCAATACAGAACTTACATCAATAGGTAATAACGTTTTTGAAAATTGTCCATCTCTTCTTGAGTTTGATATCCAATCTACACAGATAGAAAGCTTAGGTGATGCAGTGTTTAAGGACTGCGTTAATTTGACTGATATTGAATTATGCAACGGAAGTATTACTACATTAGGCGATAATGTTTTTGAAAATTGCACAAGTATTGACAATCTTTATATATGTAACTCAATCACAACAGTAGGAAGTAATTTATTTTTAAATGCAAACATAAACGTATTAGATTACGATGTTAATACTACCGTTTTAGATCCATTCTTATTTAACGGGGCTACTATAGGCGATTTATCCTTGCCGACAACAACCATAGTAGTTAAAGAAGGTGTATTCCAAAATGCAATATTTGGACCAGATCCTTTTGATGGGTTGCCTAATGGAGTGGTTACCTTTGAAGATAGTGTGTTTAATCAAACACCTTTAAGTGGTATATTTATTCCTACATCACTTAGCGGTTTAGCGAACACTACATTCAAAGACTCACCCAACCTTTCTGGTTTAGACTTTTCTTCGTGTAATTCACTTACTGGAATTGGAAATGAAAACTTCATGAATTGTGATTCTATCACTGGTATTGTTTTACCTAATTCTTTACAGGTTATTGGTGACGGCAACTTCAAAGATAGTAATTTAATAGAAGAAATAATTTTCCCATCATCTTTGGAATACATGGGAGACGAAAACTTCAGAAACTCTTCTGGTTTGGCTTATGTAGATTTATCAAATACGAATTTGATAGAAATGGGAGATAGAAACTTCATAGAAGATACAAATTTAAAAACTATATTTGCTCTTAATTTGCCAGATAGTTTACAAATAATTGGAGATGAAAACTTTAAAGAAATTAATCTTAACACTTTAAAACTGCCTACTGGATTAAAGATATTAGGAGATTCTAATTTTTATGATTCTCAGGGTTCGACTCTTCTCCCTTGGGGTGAGGGAGACCCTCCTATATTTAGCCTTCCAAGTGGTATTGAGAGTATAGGAAATTCAAACTGGGAAAGATCAGACGCAATACAAAAACTTAAAATAGATGAAGGTTTTTCTGGTTCGATAGGGGATCTTAACTGGAATTTGTGTAACCAAATGAGTGAGCTTCTAATAAAAACTACAGATTCTAACATGTCCATTGGAAGTGGTAATTTCACAGACTTAAATTTATTAGCAACAATTCAAATTGATTGTCCAGCATCTTGTTGGCAAGGTTTAGATAATTTTAGAGATTCTAAATCAGACATGATAATTTATGTTAATTCAACTTATGCGGCTGGTTATGACGACATCTGGAGTGGAGCTCAAGCAGTGCCAAATGGAGCTACAATAACATCCTACACACCCTAATAAAAATGCCAAGAAACAGAACAATATATCAATCTGAATCAGTTTTTGTCAGTAATGACTTGGATTCTACTGATGTTTGGCAACACGCTGAAGTAGTAAGAGTACAAGAAGCTAGTTATGGTTTCTCGATGAATAAAACAGATGTCAATCAATATGGAAAAAGTAGTAGAATAGATCATATAAATTTAGAACTGCCTACTGTTAATTTTGATATGTCTTACTTATTGGGCAATGGTTACAATGAGTCCGTTTTAGGTTTTGATATTAAAGAAGGTTATCAATTTGCAAAATCTCATTTAGAAAATAATAGCGGAAGAAATTTCTATATATTAACTTCTGAAGAAGGTCTTGATTCAAAATCTTTGGAGGTCGGAGATCCTTATAATTTAATAGGTATAGGTAATGCTTTTTTGACGAACTATTCTGTAGATATGTCTGTAGGTTCTTTGGCTAAAGTTGATCTGCAATACGAATGCTCAAATATAAATTCAATTCAAGGAATCGTAGAAGGCGAAGGTTTTTGGCTTACGCAGTTAAGTGGGGATAGTGCATCTATAAATCTAGATAAAGGAATACCTCATGATAAGAGAATCAAAATTATTGCGCCTAAAGGTGATCTAGAAAATATACCTACTGCATTAAGACCTGGCGACATAACAATAAATTTTGAAGGTTTCGATTCTGAAAATTTATCGACCATTAGTGGTAATGGTTCTTTCCATTTACAAAGCGCTAATTTATCTATTCCATTGTCTAGATCTGAACTAAAAAGATTAGGATCTAAAGGTGCATATGCAAGGGTTCTTGATTACCCTACAAAAGCTACTTTAAGCGTTAATTCTATAGTTAGTAATATTGAAGTTGTAGATCTTGCTGAATCTGTAAGAGGTTGTATAAACAAATCTTTAAATAATGATATATCTATATTGGCTAAAGACTGTGATAAAGAAAATGCTATTATATGGAGGCTTAAAAATCCTGATTTATTATCAGAAAATTTCTCTTCTAATATTGGACCAAACAAATCTGTTGATCTTACTTTTGAGGTCGAAATAGGTAATCCAGACGACAACTCCATAGGAATACTTTGTAGTGGAGCTTCAGATAGAGATAACGAAGAAAGAGAAGATGACAACGATTACTATCCAACCAGAGTCTACGGCTATGATTATTCTGGATCCGCTGCTTATCTGGAGCAGGGAGTCTTTAGTGGCGAAAGCAACATACTTTTAGACTGGGAAATTGGTGACGTAGTTGACCGATGGAAGTATAACCAATTGATTACACCTACTTTCAATCCTAGATGGGGAAATTTAGATTTTATAAAAAGAATTGCTCCTGGAGGATCTACTGAATATATTGGCGATCAAGCTTTCACTAATTTAAAAGCAACAGGAGAATTATATTTAACAAAAAATCTTACTGGTATTGGAACGAGTGTTTTTGAAAACACAGATATTGATTATCTTGTAGTTGGAGACGGGCTTCCAAAACTTCCTAGTAGATCTTTTTATAAATGCGATAACTTAAAAACAGTAAATACGGCAGATTCTATAACAGAAATAGGAGATTGGTGTTTTAGAGACAATACAAACTTAACCGAATTTTATTTTAGCACAGGTTTAAGCGGCCTTGGACCTTACGCTTTTAACAGCTGCTCTTCTTTAGAAAAAGCAAATCTTTCTGGGTGTGATTCTTTGCAAGATATAAGTGGAAATACTTTCGAAGGATGCTCTTCTCTAGAAGAAGTAAGTTTGTCGGATTCTGTATTAACATTAGGAGATAATAGTTTTAAAAGTTGCACTTCATTAACTAATTTTAAATGGAGTTCAGGATTGCAAAGTGTGGGTTACAGATCTTTTCAGGGATGCTCAAGCTTGCTAGATCCTGTTTTTTATGATACTTTAGAAATAATTGGAGAAGAAGCTTTTTCAGCTTGTTCATCTTTTGATTCTGTTACTATACCAGGAACAGTAACAGATTTTGGCGCTAACTCATTTAGAACATGTGGAGTAAAAAGTTTAGTATTAAACGAAGGCTTGTCTGAAATCGCAGAAACAGGTTTTTATAATTGTGCATTTTTAAAGAGTATAAGCTTTCCCGAAACTTTGTCATATATAAATCGATATTGTTTCAGCTATAACTATAGATTACAAAACCTTAATATACCAGACAATGTTTCTGGAATAGGGAGTCACGCATTCTATACTTGTTACTCGGCAGCTACTTCTCAGGAGTGTTTAGACGTTGTAAATTTTGGCAGTGGTCTTAAGTTTATTGAGGATCAAGCTTTTTATGGCAACGAATCACTAAGATCAGCCGATTTGCCAGAAAATATAGAATCAATAGGAGAGCAGTGTTTTAGAAATTGTGGTTTAAGCGGCTTTGTTAATCTCCCCGATTCTTTAAATTCAATAGGAAACAACGCTTTTGATAGTAATAATTATATTGAAAGTATTAATATAGGTGCTGGATTAACGACTCTTTCCAATAACTGTTTTGAAGAATGCACAAGCCTTTCAGGTGTGTTTATACCAGATTGGTTCGAAAGTCTTAATTACGGCGTATTTTTACGTTGCTATGATATAACTACAATAAGCCTGGGTAATGGTATAGAATATATAAATGACTATGCATTTGGTGACTGTAGGTCACTGACAGGTATAGATATTCCTTCTCAAATTACTGGTATTGGAAATAACGCTTTTCGAACTGGACTAAATATAACTAACATTGGTTTAGTAGAAGGTTTGGAATATATTGGTAATTATGCTTTTAATAATTGCCGTTCTTTGACTGGGGTTTCATTCCCAAACACTTTGAGTGGTATTGGATCCAATGCGTTTTCTTCTTGTTTTGATTTAAGTGGTCAAATAATTTATACTCCGAACCTACAATCCGTAGGTACTTCTGCTTTTGCTAGCACAGATATATATGATATAGTATTTAATGATCACCCATCCTACAATAAAATAGAAGACTCTACATTCTCTAATTGTAGCCTTTTAACTGGTCTTAATTTAGTACCAAATATTACAGAAATAGGAAATAGCTCGTTTGCATCTTGCTCAATTTTGAGCGGAATTAACTTTAACGAAACTATTACATCCATTGGAACTTCAGCTTTTTCTGATTGTTCAGACTTAAGCGGGGTGAGTTTTCCTGATAGTATCGAGTCTGTAGGCACTTCAGCTTTTTATAGTTGTTCTGATTTGAGTTTTATTGATTTTAGCCAAAATAGTAATTATGATACAATAGCATCCTCTTGTTTTCAAAATTGCATATCTTTAACTAATGTTTTATTACCAAGCAATATAACCAGATTAGACAGCAGCTGTTTTAATGCATGTAATACTTTGGAATATATAGATTTAAATGTTTCTTTGGAATATATAGGAGACAGTGCTTTTGAGGGCTGCTCGAAACTAAACAACATAGATCTGCCGAGTAGCTTGCTTACTATAGAAGACGATGCTTTTTTGTTTTGTTATGATTTAGAATCTATGAGTGTTTTTCCAGAAAACCTTACTTTTATAGGAGACAATGCTTTCCAGTCTTGTGATTTATCTGGGGTCGAATCAATTTTAACTATACCAGACAGTGTAACCTATATGGGACTTGAGGCTTTTAAAGGTAATTTAAATAATTTAAGCGGTGTAGTTCTAGGTTCTGGTTTAACTAATCTTAGGGCTGGCGTTTTCGAAAGTTGCACTAATCTAAGAGAGATAAATTTAGAAAATATAACATCCATAGAAGGCAGTGCTTTCAAAAGCTGCACAAGTTTAACTGGAGCCATAATCCCTCCGACTATGCAGTCTATGGGTGCTAATGCTTTTCAATCCACGGCTATTGAAAATATAATAATACCAGATCCAATAACAGAAACAAGCAGTAGTTTGTGTTACGGTGCTCAGTATTTAACTGGTATAATTTCAGGATTAAATTTAATTACTATAGGTAACAATTCTTTTTACGGATGTGGCGCTTTAAGTGAATTTTATGCAGAAGACAGCTTACGAACAATTAAGACTTCTGCATTTCAAAACTGTTCGTCAATGAGTGGTTTTGATTTAAATCAAATAACAGAACTGCAAAGTTCTGCATTTAAAAACTGTGACTCTCTACCTGAATTTATAGATATTCCAGATACTGTAACCATCATGGGAGACGCTGTTTTTGAAAACTGTACTAATACTACTGGTTTTTCTTGGAGTTCTGGTTACCATATAATAGAAGAAAAATCATTTAAAGGATGTAATAATATTCAAACTTTAGAGATACAAAGCCATATAACTGAAATACATTCAGAAGCTTTTATGAATTGTACTTCTATAAGCGGAGTTACTTTCCCAGAAGGAATGCAATTTATAGGCGGGACATTGAGAGATTACAATGCTCTAAATGGAAGTTTTAAAGGTTGTATAGGAATAAGTGGAGAAGTTATACTTCCTGCTTCACTAACAACTTTGGGTCGTTACGCTTTCTACGACAGCAACCTTATAAGCACTTTTAAATTTTATAGTACTGATGCTCCTCTTACAAGAGTGGATGCTTTTCCTCTAAAGTTTATCAACGACCCAAGTAATAATCCAATACACGCTCCTTCTGGATCTGAAGCTAGTTATGCTGGAGAAAGTTATACTCAATCTTCTAGCTCTTTCGGAAATAAAAGACCAGTTAATTGGGATTCTTTAAATATAATTTTTGATTTATGAATATAAAACCATCACTAAAACAAAACAAGGAAACTGGAATATGGGAAGCTAATTACAAATCTGAATTTGGTCAAGAGTTCAAAACCCTAGGCCATTCTGCAGGAGAAGCTATTCAATCATGGTATAAAGCATATGGTAGAAAATTTGGAGTAATAAAAGGCGGCGGATGATGTGGCTCTAAATAAAGTCGGTCTGACTTAATTAATCAAAATCCACGTTAATTTGACTATTCTTTTTAGCTACGTCTTTCATTTGGTCCATGTGTTTGGCTCCATTTCTTTTGCTTGAGTAATCCTTGTAGTAATTCTCTTTTATTGGATCTACGCCTCCATTTTTTTCAGCCCTTTGATAACTTAAATCTTTACTGTAGTCCATCATATCTCCCATAGAGCCTTTTTTATTAGCTGTTTTGTTTATAAAATCTTTAGAGCTGTGAGGGTCGATCTGAGAGTCTATTGATGCATTTGGTACAGTGAATACTCTTTTCCATTCAAGCCCATCAGAATCGAAGTATACATGCTTGTCGTTCATTCCCTGGACTTCTTCTCTGTACTCTTCTTGATTGGGGTGTTTGTAAGTATAAATAGGCATAAACTATAATACACAAACGGGCGTAGTTTTTCAACTACACCCGATTGATTTATTTTTAATAAGTAAAGATACTAATCAACTTTGATGTCCAAAGTTTTTTTAATTTCTTTTTTTGGCATTGTAATTGTCAACAAGCCGTCCGACATTTTAGACGAGATATCTTTCAGTGAAACTAAGTTATTAAGAGAAACTCGACATGGGGGTTTCTTTCTATCGCCTTTTTCTGCTTTAACTGTTAAGATCTGGTCTGAAACTGTAATTTTTAAATCCTTTTTAGAAAATCCAGGAAGTTCAAATTCCACAGTATAAACGTCACCACTGCTTTTAACCAAGTTTGTATCCTGGTAAGCCCTGTCAATATTCAATAGTTCATTAATGATTGATGTCATAATATGTTCTTATTGCAAGCGTTGTGCCAATTAAGAATCGTTGGAAATACAAGACAAAATGCCATCAACTGTTTTTGAATAGGTAAATTTGTCCGATAATTTTTGTCCCTCTGAGTTAATTTGTCCCACTTTAGCTTCTGCTTTTTCCATAGCACTAACTACATCGTCAGGATTCCAATTATAAAAGATACCTTGATTAAATGGAGCTCCTTTCATGAAGAACTTACCATCCTGTACATCCATATATCCAGACGACTCAACAAGAATTGAATTATCTTTATTAGCCCAGTCTTTATGAGATGTTTCGTTAAGAACAATGCTCCATTTACCTAGACATGTAGCATTGAAGGAAGGAAGATTCCACCCTTCACCGCCAGATAGTCCAGTTAAATCAATATCCACAGCATTAAGGAACTCATTAACTTCTTTATTTGTTTTTAGGTAAGGCAAAAAATTAACATTGTTAATTCTATGACCTCCTAGAGTATTGGCAATAATATGAGACATCTCTTCTTCTTTGAAGAAAGGGTTAGTCACACAGCAAGTTAATTGATACTTGTTATTATTACCATATTTTTTAATCCATGTTTGAATTATTTTGGCTGTATGTTTTCTGTTCTCAAATTTGCCCATTAAACCAAAATGAACAACATCTTCTAAATAGCTTTTGTCTGTTCTTTTAAATTCAGGGTCCAAACCAAGAGGAACGTATGCACTTTTAAATTGATCAGCAGCATAGCTGGAACTAAAAATTGTTTTAGTTTGAGCATTGCAGAGAGACTTTTCAATATCTGTTGGCTCACTACACTCGTAGAATGTATAAAGATATTGGTTTGCGTTTTTTCTGTTTTCAGAACCATTCAAATGCCATACTTTGAGAGATGGAATATCGCTAGAGAGGAAATCGAATCTCTTATTTATAGAATCTTGAAAAAACGACCTGTCATCTTCGCTGAGATCATAAGCAGATAAATCGATACTCGATTCATTCATAGGCCAGATAGCAATATCATGACCTTTACTCCTGAGTTCCTTGATAATGTTTACGGAAACATTACCAAGGCTCAGTGAGTTTAGAGGTGCGTCTACTAAGATTTTCATTTAAAATGGGATCTCTTCGTCAACCGAACCTGCGGTCACAGCTTGCTTACTCTCTGCTTTTGGGTCTGAATCATTTGATCCTCCAATAAACTGAAAGGTAGAGGCTGAAATAAACATCTTGTTGTACTTCTTGCCTTCTGACTCCCAAGAGGAATTTCTTAATTCACCTTGGATAATAATCGGTCTACCTTTGGTAAGGTACTGATTAGCTGTTTCTGCTTGCTTGTTCCAGAGCTCTGCGTCAATAAAACACGGCTCCTTAGCTCTTTTACCTGAGACGCAAAGTCTGATTTTACAAACCTTGTTATCTCCTACTTGTCTCATCTCTGGGTCTGATGCCAGATGACCTGCTGCTACTATTGTATTATACATGATTTTCGTCTAATTTGTTTTTTACTTTTTTAATAAATCTGTCGTGGATGTTTATGCAACCTTGTATACTAAGATTAAGAATATTTGCGGCTACTTTCCACGGCACTAACTTAGTATTGCTTGTATTGTATCTTATGTCAATGATTTTTTTAACTCTTTTATCTTTTTCTTGCTTAAGCATTGAATTAAAGATGTCGAAAGCTTCAATTTTGGAAAGTTTAACAAGGGAATCCTCGTCATCAGATAAATCTGTATGTATATTTTCCAAAGGTACATTCTTTTTTTCTTTCCTGTTTATTTCGTTAAGGCACTTCCATTTAGTCTGGTTAGCCAGAAAAGTAGAGAACTTGCTGTTTTTGCTAGGATCATAATCTAAAGCAGATTTATATATCATATAATCCTTATCATCTATAATAGACTTCTTGTTTATATTGATACGATCATTCTTTGAGTATTGATCTACTATGTAGACGTAGATACCAGAATGTCTGTTTATTAATTCAGACAGACTTTTGTCGTCTTTAGATTCTTGTATTCTTTTTATAAGGGACAGGTCGCTTTCCATAATTTAAATGTGGCTTCGTTTATTAGTTTATCCATTATTTCAACAGATGTCAATCTTAATATGCTTTTATCTTCAAAGTTTCCAAATGTGAAATTAAGATCCACATCATCCTTTAAGAGAAGATTATAGGTTTTTTCGTATTCATTTGCGGGCTCTATACCATCTCTTTCTATAAACACAGAGAGACCTTCGTTTTGTTTAACCCACTTAAGTTCGTTTGGAAACCTCAAGTCTGTAATTATGTTAACAGATTTATCACATAAGTTTTTTTCAAGTTTGTTTATCCATGTATTATCATCTATAGTTCTCATTACATCTGTGCCCCAGCAAACAAGAAATGGTCTTATGATTTTCTTTTCTTCATCGTCTTCGGTAAAAGCAGAAATTCCAGTTTGTTCCAAAAGAAAACTGTTTACTGATTCTTTCAACTCATTAGCAAAGGAGACGACTTTTGTTTTTATACCTATGCCCTCAAATATATCGGACATATTTTCAGCAAGAGTATCTTTTCCACACCTAGCATTACCAGAAATAGAAATTATTTTGTTATTATACATTGAACTCATTTTTTGAATGATACTGTATCAATAGTACAAAGTCAAGAAATTTTATTAAAAAACAATGCATTTCCTAAATGCTTTGCTTTGAGATATTTAAATATACTCTACCGTATAGTATATACTTTACGGTTAGTAAGATATACTAATCGTAAAGTATTTTAAATATCGAGAAGAAATCGACTAACAATAGTCTTCGATTAAGATCGTAACCAATAACTCTTTCGGAAGTGTTGTTGAATACGTTTTATTATACAAACTCGTTCTAATTTTTTCTACTTTTTTTTTCACTTTCTTAAAACTGAAATTTCAAATTAAAAAAATAAGTATATTTTCTAGTTGACTCATACCAATTTCTAGGTAAAGTGTAAATTACCACAGCGGGGACAAAAGGGGTTAAAACCAAAAACCGACGTATCAATAAAAACAATAAAAACAAAGAAAAACAAAGATGAGCATATTCGAAGAACAGATATCAAGAAAACCAAATAATTACCCGTGGGCAGAAGAATTTATCGAGGTGATGCATAATGGTTTTTGGACTGATAAAGAATTTAGTTTTTCTTCGGATGTTCAAGATTTCCATATTACTATGGATGATCAACAGCGAGAGATCGTAATAAGAACTCTTTCAGCTATTGGTCAGATAGAAGTAGCTGTTAAAAAGTTCTGGGCAAAGCTCGGTGATAACTTACCGCACCCTTCCCTTACTGACCTTGGTTATGTAATGGCTAATACAGAGGTTATTCACAACAATGCTTATGAAAGACTACTTAAGGTTCTTGGTTTAGAGGACGTATTTGAAGAAAATTTAAAGCTCGACTTTATTGAGGGTAGGGTTAACTATTTACGTAAATACAATCATAGATATTACAAAGACAGCAAGAAGCAGTATGTATATTCACTTATATTGTTTACTCTTTTTGTGGAGAATGTATCACTAATGAGTCAATTCTACGTTATTAATTGGTTTTCCAGAAATAAAAACGTACTTAAGGACACGGAGCAACAAGTAAGATATACAAGAAATGAAGAAAACATCCATGCTCAAGTAGGAATTAAAATCATAAACACAATAAGAGAAGAACATCCAGATCTTTTTGATGCTGAACTAGAGGAAAGAATTCTTCAGGAAGCCGAGCAAGCTTATATTGCAGAGGCTAAAATTATTGATTGGATGGTTAATGGTATTAACGAGAAAGGTTTGAGTGCTCCTGTCCTCAAAGAATTTATTAAAGGTAGAATAAACGAATCCTTAGAACAAATTTCATTTAAAAAGGCTTTTGATGTTGACAATGATCTAATTAAAGATACAATGTGGTTTGAAGAGGAGTTGATGGGGAACAACTCTACAGATTTCTTCCATTCTCGCCCCGTAGAGTATTCAAAAAAATCACAAACATTTGACCTAGATAGCGTATTTGCATGAAAAAATATTATTGGAACAACGAAACTTCGCAACAGATTTTAAACAGAGGGTACCTTGATGGCGAAAGCCTGATAGGTAGGGTATTGAGTGTCGGAGAATCTTTTCAGAAAGACTTCGTATCTCGCGCTCCCGCAGAGCATAAAGGCAAATTCTCTGATCTTTGTGAGAAGTTTGAGCATTATATGTCTCTTGGTTTTTACTCCTTGTCTAGCCCTGTTTGGGCTAACTATGGCAGAGAAAGAGGATTACCTGTTTCTTGTAATGGAGTTTTTGTTCCAGACACAATGGAGGGCATCCTAACTAAGCAGTCAGAAGTAGGAATGCAAACCAAACATGGTGCAGGTACATCTGGTTATTTTGGTGAGCTAAGAGGAAGAGGCGACAGCATTAGCACTGGAGGCAGCTCTTCTGGGTCTGTTCACTTCATGGAACTCTTTGACAAGGTAACATCTGTTGTCTCACAAAGCAGTGTCCGCAGAGGTTCTTTTGCTGCTTATCTTCCTGTTGATCATCCAGATATCGAAGAATTTCTTCGCATTAGGTCTGACGGTCACCCTATTCAAGACTTGTCATTTGCTGTAACAATTACAGACGATTGGATGGAGGGCATGAAGAATGGGGATATTGACAAGCGTAAGATTTGGGCAAAGATTGTTCAGAAGAAATTCGAGTCTGGTTATCCTTATCTATTCTTCCAAGACACAGCTAATAAGAATGCTCCTCAAGTATATAAGGACAAGAACATGAAAATTTATGCTTCTAACTTATGTAATGAAATTTCTTTGCCTTCTTCACCAGCTGAGTCTTTTGTTTGTTGCTTATCTTCTTTAAATCTTGAGAGATGGGACGAGATTGTCGAGACAGACGCTATTGAGACAATGGTTTACTTCCTCGATTCTGTTATGGAAGAATATATTGAGAAGACAGAAGACATTCCTTATATGGAATTCGATCATAATTTTGCAAAGCGTCACAGAGCTTTAGGTATGGGCGTTCTTGGTTGGCATTCATATCTACAGGACAAAATGATTTCTTTTGAAAGCATGGAAGCGAAGCTAAAAAATGCAGAAATATTTAAAACAATTAGAGAAAGAGCCGATAAAGCTACAGAAGAATTAGCTAGTGTATTTGGTGAGCCAGAGGTTCTTAAAGGTTATGGTCGCAGAAACACAACCACAATGGCTGTTGCACCTACAACTACAAGCTCTTTGATTCTTGGTCAAGTTTCTCAGGGCATTGAACCAACAGTTAATTATTATACAAAGAATTCAGCAAAAGGTAAATTTACTATTAGAAGCCCACATCTAGAAAGACTTCTTGAATCTAAAGGTAAAAATACAGAATCAGTATGGAAATCCATTCTAATTAAAGACGGCTCTGTTCAACACTTAGACTTTTTAAACGAACATGAAAAAAATGTATTTAAAACATTCTCAGAGGTTTCTCAAAAAGAAATTGTAATCCAAGCATCTCAAAGGCAAAGGTATATCGATCAAGGTCAATCTTTAAACCTTATGGTTCACCCAAAAGCTTCCCCTAAGGAGGTTAGTGAACTTATGATACTAGGGTGGGAAATGGGTCTTAAAGGATTTTACTATCAAAGAAGCACAAATCCAAGCCAAGCTCTAGCTCAATCTATTATGGAATGTACATCTTGTGAAGGTTAAAATTTCATTTTTTTAAAATTTTAGTGTAATCAATTAACATAATGGAATACGATTTTTCAGACCAAGCAAAACAGTTTTTAGAGAGCCAGTCAGCAAAAAGATCTGGACCTAAAAGTTCTTCTCAGACTCCGTCTAAAAAAGACGAGAAAAAAGAAGGATCTAGTAAAAATAAAAAAGGCAGTGCAGGTAAGGACGGTGAAAAAATAACATTTTCAGACAAAGTCATATCAGCTTTAAGCACTAAGGTCAAAGAGCATAACGAAAAACATTCCAAAAAAGTAACACTAGCCCAGCTAAAGAAAGTATATAGAAGAGGCGCTGGCGCTTTTAGTTCTAGCCACAGACCAGGAATGACCAGAGGTCAATGGGCAATGGCTAGAGTAAATATGTTTCTTAAAATGACAAGGGGTGGTAAGGTTAAGAAGTCTTACAAAGCTGCAGACAAGGATGTATCTAAAGGGTCTGAAGATTACTACATTGAAAAAGAAGGAGAGGCTTTCTTCGATTTTGAAGATATTGATTTTGACTTGGCTAAAATTGATTTAATAAAAGCTGGCGTTGAAGTATGGGATCAAGATCAGGAAGCAGAAGAACTTGAGTATTCAGAGGCTGAGAAAAAGACCCTGAACAAACCTTTCAGACTAAAAGGTGAGAAAAAGAAATTTGGTGTTTATGTAAAAAGCCCTAAAACAGGCAATGTTATTGTTGTTAAATTTGGAGATCCAAACATGGAAATCAAAAGAGATGACCCTGATCGTCGCCGTAGCTTTAGAGCTAGACACAAGTGCGATACAGCAAAAGACAAAACATCGCCTCGTTATTGGTCTTGCAAGATGTGGAACAAGAAGCCTGTGAATAAATCTGTTTCTTCAGAAGCTCTTGAGTGGGACGAAGAAGAAGTCTTGAGTGAGTGGGGTTGGGACGAATCATTAATCATTGAAGACGAAAACTATTTCGAAGGTTATGACCACCTAAAAGATTGCGAGGTAGTTGAAAAAGAGGGTATTTAATTTATGATCCTTTATGGATCTAAAACCTAAAGTATCATTCTGCATTATTTCTAATGGTGGTAGACCAGAAGAAACAAGCCTCTGCATAAAGTCTATACACGCCAACTTTAATGTAAAAGAAAATTACGAAATAGTAATAGTTGGAGACAATATAGATCAGTTTAAAGATCTAGGTGTCAAGCTCATAGAAGACAACGAGTATAACAAGTTTCTTGGTGCAAGAAAAAACATAGGCACAAAAAATACAAGTGCAGATATTATTGTCCATTGTGATGATGATATTATTTTTCCCAATGATTGGCTGTTTAAGCTAGAGGAATACAATAGTAAAAATCCAGATTGGAAAGTTCTTGGTACTAAAATATTTTTACCAGATGGAGGTCGGTACTATGATAGAGCTATTTACCTGCCTAGACATAAGATGGTTTCTTATGATTTTGATGAAACATTAGATCCTCATACATTGCTTTATCAGTGTGGAGCTTTCTCTGTGTGCAAAAGATCCTTGCTAGATGAAGTAGAATGGAGTAACGAAATACCTTTTTATGGTAAACTTAACGGCTTTGATTATAATGAGGATATTGATTTTTCTGTTAAGCTAAAAGATGCTGATATAAGAATAAGTTTTGATAAAAACAATACTGTTTGGCATTATGATCACAGTTATTTTTTTAAAAATGATTTTGCTTATAAAAAAGATCCTCAAAACATAAGTGATCACAAGTGTCTCGAATTTTTAATGTTAATTAATTCTTTAAAAAATGGCCAATAAAAAATTAATATTTGGGTTAGGGACAGGCAGGTGTGGGACTCACTCTTTAGCTGATTTGTTAAATACACAAAAGAACTTTGAGATTACTCATGAACTGGGCGATAATCCTGTTTTAAATTGGGAATTCAATGATGAGTGTCTTGAGTTTTACTTAGATAAAATTATGAATAGAGAATGCGACTATGTTGGTGATGTAGCATTCTATCTACTGCCTTACGTTGAATCTATTATTAATAAGTTTCCAGACGCAAAATTTGTATGTCTAAAAAGAGACAAGCAAGAAACCGCTTTTTCCTACGAAAAAAAAACTTTAGGGCGGAATCATTGGCAGTCTCATAACGCACAGCTTTACCGTTTGTGCCCTTGGGATAAATGTTATCCTAAGTATGACTTGAAAATTAAAAAAATAGAAGCAATAAACTTGTATTATGATGATTATTACTCTTTAGTTGATTCTTTGCTTAAAAAATATCCGCTTAATGTGTGTTTGCATCCTATGGATAGCCTTAATCACGAAGAAAAAGTCAGATCTATTCTTGAATTTGTAGGAGTTCAAGAAAAAAATGCTTTAATAAAATCTAGAGTAAAGATAAAAGCAAGAAACAACTCATTCGAAATATGATACCCAAAACAATACATCAGACACACCGTGATGAGAATTTAGATTTTGTAATTGGATCTCAAAAATCTATAAAAGATACAAACCCTGACTGGGATTATAAATTTTGGTCAGATTCTATTGGTAAAGAATTAGTTTTTGATGTGTTTCCTGAGTTTTCTAAAACCTGGGATTTAATTCCTAATAAAAACATCATTAAGTGGAACTTACTTAGATTTATGATAATATATTCTGAAGGGGGTTTATATGTTGATAGCGATACTGTTTTCAAAAAGAATATTGACAAAATTATAGATTTGGAATACGATTTCGTAGGAATTAAAAAACATAAAATTAATAATTGGGTCAAAGATCACTTCTTCGCAGCCAACAAACACTCTGAATTTCTATATAGTTGTATAAAAAAAATAATTAACAACATAAAATCGAACAAAACTTTAAATATTTCAGTTCATGATATTTGTGGAGGTCATTTTTTAGATAGAGAATTGACAATATATTCTAAAAATAACAACTTAAAATATAAATTATTAAAACCAGAGTTTGTAAGCAATTTAAATTTAGAACACGAAGGTTACATAGACAACAAAGAAGAAAATAAAAGATTCAATTGGGATAACGTATATGTTGTTCACTTGCTCGACGGATCATGGCTAAAATAAAATTATGAACGATATATACTTAGAAAAACCTTTCCCAGCTGGGATAAACAATACAAGGTGTTTAAATCAAGATGACGCTAAAAGTTTATTATTAGACGTTAAAGAAGTTTTCGATAAAAACGGAATGGAATTCTTCTTGGTTTTTGGAACTTTACTTGGGGCTTATAGAGAAAATAATTTCATAAAACACGATACAGATATAGACATAGCTGTTATCGGTGATGGTGCCGAAGACGCAATCGACGAGCTAATAAAGAACGGAGGTTTTTTGGATAAAAATATTAAGAGTTTTAAAAATAGAAATTTTTCTTTATTCAGGGATAATATCCTATTAGATATATATCCTTTTGTCGAAAACGAAGGGAGTTATAGATCTAAGCTTGGCTGGAAAAACAACTACAGGCTTTCTATGGATTATTTCCCGTTGGTAGACATAGAGTTTCTAGGTGAAAATTTTAAAACTGTTAACAATATCGAAAAATATTTAGAATCAAAATATGGAAAAGACTGGAGAATGCCAAAAAAGTTTGCACATGCACGAACATAAAAAAGAATACTGGGAAAATTACTATGCAAATTGCGACGCTCCTGATAAACCATCAAATTTTGCTGAATTTTGCAATGACTTAATCAAACCAAACTCTTCAGTTCTTGATGTCGGTTGTGGCAATTGTAGAGATTCTAACTTTTTAAATTTAAAAAGTTCAGTCATAGCTGTGGATTCCTTTTCAAATCAAAACTTTACCAATGAAGGTGTTTTTTTTATTAAGTCAAAAATACAGGACCTTCAAGATATAAAATGCGATTACATATATAGTCGATTTTTTATTCATGCTATTGAAGACAGTTCTGAAGACTTTTTTTTAAAATATATAAAAAGAAACTGCAAAAACTTTTTTATAGAAGCTAGGTCTGACAAAGACTCTTTCAATGGAGATCACTTTAGGAGGTTTGTAAACAAGGATAAAATTAACGATAAGTTAAAATCCCTAGGTTTTAAATTTGATATAATCGAAGAGAAGGGCTTGGCAATTCATAAAAATGAAGATCCGACTGTAATAAGAATATTTGGAAAAGTATAAATATGAAAAAAGTAATAATAACAGGAGTAACAGGTCAGGACGGAAGCCATATGGTGGATTATTTGTTGAAGCATACCGACATTGACATCATTGCTGGCGTACGTCGACTTAGCGTAAAGAATCACGAAAACATAAAACACCTGTCTGACAACCCAAGGTTTAAGCTAATCGATCTTGATATTACAGACCAGTCAAATGTAGATCGTGTTATCTCAGAAGAAAAGCCTGACTACTTTATCAATTTTGCAGCCAACTCTTTTGTCGGCGTTAGTTGGGATATGCCAGAAAATCACATGAATACAAACTGTATGGCGGTGCTTTATCAGCTTGAGGCTATTCGTAAACACTGCCCAGATTGCAGATACTATAATGCTGGCTCCTCAGAGGAGTTCGGGGACGTTGTAACGACCCCTCAAGACGAGACTCACCCACTAAGACCCAGAAGCCCCTACGGAGCTTCTAAGGCTTCTGCTAGGCATCTGGTAAAAGTGTGGCGTGAAAGTTATAATTTGTATGCTATTCAAGGCTGGTTGTTTAATCATGAAGGAACCAGAAGAGGCGAGGAATTCCTTACTCGTAAAGTGACTAAGGGTGTCGCTAAAATTGTAGAGCAGATTAGAGACGGTAAAACACCCACGCCGATTGAGCTTGGAAATTTAGAAGCAAAAAGAGATTGGTCAGATGCTGAAGATTTTGTGGATGGTATTTGGCTTATGCTTAATCAAGACGAACACTCATACGAACATTTGACAGAATATGTCTTAGCCTCTGGAGAGACACACACTATTCGTGAGTTTGTAGAGGCTGCGTTTGGCTTTGCGGGGTTCGGTGCAGAAGAGTGTCATTGGGACGGTCAAGGTGTTGACCAAAAATACATGCACGGAGATCAAGTATTAGTAACAATCAACCCAAAATACTATAGACCAGCTGAAGTTAGCTTATTGCTGGGAGACCCTAGTCTTGCAGAAAGGGAAATGGGTTGGGTAAGAAAAACTGACTTCTATGGTCTAGTAAAAAAGATGGTTGACAAAGATATTAATCTTTGATACCATCCACGTATGCCCAGAGGAAAGAAACAATGTCCCGAATGCTCTCTTGAGTTTGGGGCAAGAAAATCTGTGTGTGATTGCGGTTACATATTTTCTAAGGTGGTTAAAAAAACCACCAAAAGCAAACCAGAAAAGAAGATAAACAAGAGAGAAATACTTTTTCGCCTTGTGGATAAACCCAAGGAAAACAAAAGGTTTTTCTTCATGAGGGAAATGAAATTTCTCAACGACCTTAGTAGTCGTTATTCTCTTGAGTTTCTCGGTGTTGTCACTTTTCCTAAAAAGTTTAAGTCTTTAGCTTACTTGGTGAGCCCTAAACTGAAGGGCACTATGGATACAAAATGGAGAGCTTTTAATTACAGGGTTGACAAAAATAAATATCAAGAGTATAATATAGGAGAAAAAACAGGGAAGGACATTTCTATTCCCAAAAAAATAAAAACAACAAAAGACTTTTTAAATGAGTGATACAAAAAATTCAAATAACCTACTGGAAAGCTTCCTAAAAGCAAACAAAGAAGACCATTACAACTTCGAAGAAGAAATTGATTACAAGATATCCAGCGGGTCGCTACAGTTCGACTTGCATCTTGGAGGAGGCTTCGGTCCTGGTCTGCATAGATTCTGTGGCATGAATGAGGGAGGTAAAACATCAGAAGCTTTAGAGGTTACTAAAAACTTTCTACTTACATTACCTAACTCCAAAGGCGTTTACTTCAAAGCGGAAGGGCGTTTGTCTCCAGAAATGAAGAGAAGATCTGGTGTCAAGTTTGTTACCAAGACGGAAGACTGGGTCGAGGGTACTTGCTTTGTATTCGAATCAAACATTTACGAGACAGTTGTAGATCTGATGAGACAGCTAGTGACAAACAATGACGACAAAACAAAGTATTGTTTTCTTCTGGATTCAGTGGATGGTCTTATTCTAAAAAACGATGTAGATAAATCTTTTGAGGATTCTTCAAAGGTTGCTGGCGGTGCTGTTGTGGCTGGTACGTTCATGAAAAAAATGTCAATTGCTCTAGCAAAAAGAGGGCACATGGCAATCTTCATCTCCCAAGTTAGGGCAGACATCAAGCTAGATCCTTATAGTAAAGCACCAATCAGACAAACAAGTGCTACAGGAGGCAATGCTCTTCTTCACTTCGCTAATTGGATTATTGAGTTTGAAGCAAGATACAATAAAGACATGATTCTTAAGAACCCATCTATTAAAAAAATGGATGCTCAAAAGAATCCAGCGGTTGGACACTTTGCAAGTGTGACAATTAAAAAGTCTCCCAATGAAAAAACGAATACGAGATTGACATACCCTGTTCGTTACGGTAGAACAGATGGCACTTCTATCTGGATTGAGAAAGAGATTGTCGATTTGTTGTTTGCTTGGGAATTTTTAGTTAAAAAAGGTTCATGGATAAAAACTACAGAAGATTTCGTAGAGCTTCTATCAGAGAACAACCTTGAGTTTCCAGAAAAGATTCAAGGAGAAGCTAATGTATTTAAAGCTATTGAAGATAGCCGTGAGCTTTCTGAATTTCTTGTTGACTATTTCAAAAAAGCTATAGGTGAATTAACATGAAATTTTTAGATCCGCTAGGAAAAGAAAGAAACCTAAAAGGAGCTAAAAAATATTTAATCAATTGGGAAGAAAAAAGCAGAAGCAAATTCCAGAAAAATGTTAAAGATTTCTTAAAAGACAACTGGTTTCATGATATTGTCTTTGAAGAATTCAGGATTGTTGGTACAAGGTTATCCTTGGACTTCTATAACGCTAATAAAAAAGTGGCAGTAGAGGTCCAAGGAGACCAGCATATTAGGTATGTAAAACATTTTCATAAGAATAGATTAAAATACTTAGAACAACTTAAAAGAGATCAAAAGAAGCTTGACTTCTGTCAGATCAATGATATAAAATTAGTAGAGGTCTACAGTACCGATGAGATAAACGCATCTCTATTTAAAGACCAGGATATATACTTATGAATGTCGACGACAATATGGAATTCGCAATACCAGATAACTTTCTAGATAAGCTTTATGAATTGACAGGCTCTGCCGACAAATACAAAGGCTTCTTTCTTGTCTACTCTAACGAGAAAGGCAATCCTATCATTTTTAATAAATGTGAATCCCACTTGGTTGAGATGGGACTTATTAAAGCTGTTGAGTCTTATTTAGAAGAACCAAAAACAAACAAACATGATTTATAATTTAGAATTAGAGAAACAACTTTTAGCCGCTCTTATCAAAGAGCCTGAACTTTTTTGTGAGATAGCAGATTTCATAGATCATGATGATTTTTATTCTGAAGAGTCTAATCTTCATAAGACTATTTTCACAATTATCAAACAAGCGATAGAATCAAGTGAGGATATAGATGAAATTATTATTGCTCAAAGGATAGCTAGCATAGGCTTGTCTTTCGAAGATAAATTAAATCCATCTGACTACATTAAATCTTTGGCATTGAGAAAGGTTCCAAAAGGAAACCTAATTAAGACAACCAAAGAATTAAAAAAAGTTTCTGTAAGGAGGGGTATCTATAAAGCCGCTCAAGATATGGCGAAGCAGATGAAAAATGTTTCTCCAGAAACTCCTTATCATGAGATAATAGAGAAAGCGGATAACATTTATAACTCTAAAATAAATCTTTACGAGATCGGTGAAGATGAGCCTGTCAATATATATGATGAAATGGAATATATGATTGAGGATAGGGGCAACAATCCTATTGAAGAGTTTGGAATGATGGGTCCGCATAAAAAAGTTAATGATATGTATGGATCTATTTTAAGGCCAGGCAACATTACTGTTGTGGTCGCTAGATCTGGCGTCGGTAAAACTCAGTTTTGTATGCACTATGCCACTCAAGTTGCTTCGGTCTATAATGTTCCTGTACTGCATTTTGATAATGGAGAGATGAGTAAAGAAGAACTTATCATGAGACAGTGCGCTTCTATATCTGGTATATCTTCACACCTTCTAGAGAGTGGTAAATGGAGACAGGCTGGTGAAGAGGTTGTTACTAAAGTAAGAGAGACTTGGGCTAAAGTTAAAGACTTGCAGTTTTACTATTACAATGTAGGCGGTATGGATGTTGATTCAATGGTTAACACCCTCAAGAGGTTTTATTATTCCAAGGTGGGAAGAGGAAACTCTATGATTTTTTCCTTTGACTACATTAAAACAACAAGCGAAGCTTCTGATAACAAGAACGAGTGGCAGATTGTTGGGGAGATGGTTGATAAGTTTAAGAAGTGTGTTCAGAAAGAAATCCTTCATGACGGAGAGCCTGTCATTCCCATGATAACTTCTGTTCAGTCAAACAGGTACGGAATAACTAATAACAGAAATGCTCAAAACATCGTTGATGATGAAAGTATTGTTTCTCTTTCTGATAGGATTATTCAGTTCTGTTCTCATATGTTTATTCTTCGGAACAAGACCGCTGATGAAATCGAGGTTGAGGGAGGAAATTTTGGCACCCATAAGTTAATCAATATTAAATCAAGGCATCTTGGTAAAGATGTTGCTGGCGCTTTAGAGCCTGTACAGATAGGAGATTCCCTCAGAAAGAACTCTGTTAATCTTGAGTTTAAAAATTTCAATATTACGGAGAGAGGAGACCTGCGAGACATAGCTAGATCAATGGATGGAGGTGGTGAAATAGATGGTTCTGAGGTTGGTTCTTTGCCTGATTTCCAAAATGTCTGATATGCACAAACAAATTCTAGAAGATCTCGGTTATAAGCTTATTGATTGCGGTAATCATTGGAGAACTAGTGCTATTTATAGGGATGGTGACAACTCCACGGCAGTTCAGATATACAAAGACACTGGTGTATGGACTGACTACGTAGCAGAGAGTGGTCACAAGCCCCTTAAACAACTAATACAGCTTACTCTTAGAGGTAATCCTGGCAAACTAAACTCAGTACTCAAGTCATTAGATTCAGAGCCTGACAGCTTAAAAGAATATAAACCTAATACATTAATTGAAATGGAAAAAATTTACGAAGATTCTATTTTGGAAAAATTATTCCCCAACTATAATTTTTACAACAAGAAAAATATATCAGAACAAACACAAAACTTATTTAAGGTCGGTTTAGCTGGTTCTGGAAACATGTATAGAAGAATGGTTTTCCCTGTCTATAATGAACACTCACAGATAATTGGTTTTTCTGGAAGAAGAGTCGATGATGGCAACTCCGCTAAATGGAAACACATTGGAAAGAAAAATAACTGGATTTATCCAGCCTATACTCCCAATGAAGTTACAGTGGATGAATTAATCACTGAGTCAAAAGAAGTTTACCTAGTAGAAAGCATAGGAGACGCGATGTCTTTATACGATCAGGGAATAAAAAACGTGCTAGTTATATTTGGTTTATCTGTTAGTGCTTCTATAATAAGTTATTTATCTGGTAAAGAAATTGACAAGATAATAATAGCTGGCAACAATGATTTTGAATCTGAAATTAATAGAGGCTTATTGGCTTCTATAAAAAACTACTTAAAGCTTTCTAATTATTTTGATCTAGACATTTTACATATCAAGGTGCCTCCAAAAGGGTTTAATGATTTAGGGGATGCCAATCAACTCGATAAAGATTTAAAGTCGTGGTCTAAACAAGAGGTTGATTTGAAAAAGCAAAGAAAATTCATATCTGATTTTGTCTCCAAAAATGAAAACAAGTTTTCAAAATCTTATATTAAAAAAGCAAAAAAAATAAATGAGTGAACCAATAACAACATTATCGGCAAGTAGAATTAAAACTGCAGAAAGCTGTTCTTGGCTTTACTGGTGCAAGTACAAGTTAAAACTTCCTGACCGCAGTAACGATGGTGCTAGAAGAGGCTCTATCTGCCACTTAATTTTTGAGCTTCTCGGTGAGCCTAAAAGGAAAAAGTATTTTGATAAAATCATTAAGACTCTTGATATCTTTAGTGTGCCTTCTATAGAAAGATTGGTGATGAAGCATGCTATCAGAGAGGGTATTGATGACGATGAAAATGTTAAGATGATGAAGGAGATGACTCTTAATGGTTTAATGTATGATTTCTTTGGCGACACTCATGAAGAACCTACAGAAGAGCATTCAGAAAAAGATTTTCATATAGTCGTTAATGACGGCACTGTAAAATATAAAATAAGAGGCTTCATAGATAAACTTTTTCTTTATCAGGATAAAAAATACGCTTTAATCAGAGATTTTAAAACAAGCAAGGAAACATTTAAAGGTAAGGATGCTAAAGACAATATGCAGGACTTGATGTATAGCTTGGCGGTAAAGCACCTATTCCCAGAGTATGAAAACAAACAAAGTGAATTTCTGTTTCTGAAATTTGATTTAATACCAGACGTAAAGAAAAGCGGTATTGTAAGAATGGAGCCTCTAGACGAAGATGATCTTCATGGTTTTGAGCACCACTTAACAGAGATCCAAAAATATTTAGATAACTTCACTGAAGAGTCGGCTACGAAAAACATGGCAGCATACAAAGGCTTCCCCGATGATGGGTCATTTAGCTGCAAACTTTTATGTGGTTTTGCTAAAGAAAAGGGTCAACTTAAAAAGGATGGTACTCCCATGTGGCACTGTGGCATGAAGTTTGATTTCTTTTATTATGATATTAAAGATTCAGATGGTAACTTTTCGCGATCATGCTTTGACGATGAGTTTTCTGAAGACATGGTCCCAGAGGGAGGTTCGTACGAAATGAAATATTATGCTGGTTGCCCTGCTCATTGTTCTTGACATGAATATACTTTTGTGATATCATCATCACAATGAAGCCCATATTCAAATCAACCTATTCAATAGGTAAAAGCATACTGACTATTGAAGAAATCATTAATATATGTAAGGACAAAAATTTTAAAAACCTCACTCTTGTTGAGGACAACCTTACTAGTTTTATGAAGGCGTTTCACGCCTGTCACAAAAACGACATAGATCTTACATATGGTCTTAGGATCACTATGTGCAACTCTTTAGAAAGCAAAGACTCTGATCACAAGTCTGTTATATTTGCTTTGGATGACAACGGTTGTAAGTTGATGAATAAAATTTATTCTAAAGCTTTTGTTGATAACGATGGTCGTATCACTTACGAAGAACTAAAATCTTTTTGGGATAAAGATTCTTTATGCTTTGTCGTCCCTTTTTATGATAGTTTCATCCACCAAAACAATTTATTTCTTAAGAACTGTATACCTCAACTTGAGGGTTTGAATCCTAGGTTTTGGGTTGAGAATAACAACTTACCTTACGATCGCCTTATTTGTCAAAAAGTTCTAGAGTATGCGGAAGACTCTTATGATATGAGTCATGTTAAGTCTATATACTATAAGAACAAAGAAGATGTAGAAGCTCTGCAGACTTACAAAATACTTTGCAACCGCAGTTTCGGCAGACAGGCCACTCTCTCTTGCCCCAACTTAAATCACTTTTCTAGTGATGAGTTTTGCCTTGAATCTTATATAGAAAACACTAAGTAATGAATAACGACTTATTAAGATATAACAGAAATCAAAAGTATATAATTTTTGATACAGAGACCGAGGGTTTGAATTTGGTTAAATCGAAACCTTGGCAAGCGGCTTGGATTGTGGCTGAGGGTAATAAAATCATCAAGAAGTATGACAAACTTATATATTGGGATGATTTAAACGTATCAAAAGACGCTGCAAGGATAACAGGTTTTAGCCAATCTCACTATGAGAAGAATGCTGAAGACCCCAAGAAGGTTTGGGATGAGTTTTCAAAGTACTTATATGACGACTCTTATAAAATTGTTGGTCAAAACTTATTAGGTTTTGATATCTACATGATAGATGTTTGGAGAAAACTTATTGGTGAGCCTTTAATGCAGGATTATATAAACAGAATTATTGATACAAAAGCCATAGCTACAGCTATTGCTAAAGAGTCTCCTGTACCTAATCATGATTTTATCTATTGGCAGTATAGATGGCTCAACTATAGAGAAAGAGGTTTAAAAACATCCCAATTAACACTTTTAAAAAAATATGAGATTGACTTTGATGCTAAAAGATTGCATGATGCTCTTTACGATATCGAAATGAACTTCGAAATATTCCACAAACAACTTTACGATATAGAACTATGAGATACAAAACCCCATTTCCTGTAGGAGTTAAACTCCCAGAGATCAGTGTCCCCGACACAAAGCTGCATGATCTAGAATTAGAGCCTGGTGCTTCTTCTTTAGATATTCTTAAACAGCTTTGTCGTCAAGGTCTTAGAGATAAAGGTCTTGTTAAAGCTAACAACAGAAAAGATTATTATGATCGTACTCAAATGGAGATTGACATCTTGGATGATCTAGGTTTTGTAGATTATATACTACTAAACTGGGACATTATGAATTTCTGCAAAGAGAATAAGATTCCAACTGGTGCTGGCAGGGGAAGTGCGGCTGGTAGCTTGGTACTTTTTCTTTTAGGTGTAACAAACATTGACCCAATTAAATATGAACTATTCTTCGAAAGATTCGTCTCAAAAAGCAGAGCAAGAAAAATATTCCACGATGGTGAAGTACTTCTTGACGGCTCTTTACTTGCTGATATTGATAATGACATCTCTTATGATAGGAGGGCTGAAGTTATTAAGTATATTGAAGACAAGTACGAAGGCAAAACTTCCAAAATTCTAACCCTGAATACGCTCAGTTCTAAGCTGTGCATGAAGGAGTGTGGCAAGATCGTTGGTGAGTTGTCTGAAATGGATGTAAATCAAATCAGTGACACTATACCCAAACACTTTGGAAAGGTGGCGAAGCTAGATGTGGCTTATGAAGAAAGCGAAGCTTTTAAAGATTTTGCTGACAAGCATGTAAAATCATACAAAATTGCAAAGAAATTAGAAGGTCTAATTAAAAACACTGGGGTTCACCCTTCTGGCATATCAATCAGTTATTTCAGTCAAGGAGACATCATGCCCTTACAAAAGACTAACGATGGAGCTTTAGTTTCTGGTTATGACATGGATGACGTAGCTAGCCTTAGCGTTAAGTTCGATATTCTCGGTCTGAGGACGCTCTCTGTGGTTAATGATACATGTAGTCAAATTGGCATCAAAGCCTCTGAGATCGATCCTGGTGACGAAAGCATCTATGCTGCATTAGCTTGTCTTGAACAGCCAAAAGGATTGTTTCAGATTGAAGCTGAAACTAACTTTAAGGTGTGCAGACAAATAGCTCCAAAAAGCTTAGAGGAATTATCTGCTGTTGTTGCTATTGCTCGTCCAGGAGCCTTAGACTTTAAAGACAGGTATGCTGACTACGCCAGAACTGGAGACTTCCAATCCGTTCATGAGTTCTTTGACGACATACTTAGTTATACTGGTGGTATTCCGCTTTATCAAGAACAGTTGATGAAGATGGCTGTTAAGGTTGGCTTTAGTTTGGATGAGTCAGAGCAGCTAAGGCGTATTGTTGGCAAGAAGAAAGTTGAAGATATGCCAGCATGGAAGGCTAAAATTGAAGATAAGATCAAAGAAAAGAATTTAGATCCTGTTATTGGAGAGGTATTGTGGAAAGTTGCAGAAGATTCTGCTAACTACTCGTTTAACAAATCTCACAGTATATCTTATGCTTACTTAGCAGCGATTACTGTCTACCTTAAATTCAATTATCCTCAAGAATTTTTCTTGAGCTTGCTTAAGATGTCTAGATTTGAGCCTAATGCTCATGAAGAGATAGCTAAGATTTCTCAAGAGTTATCTTTTTTTGGCATCAAGCTTTTGCCTCCAGACTTAAATCTTTCTGATTTTGATTTTAAAATCGAGGGTAAGAATATTCGCTATGGACTTAATTCTATTAAAGGTGTTTCTGACAAAGTGATAGAGTCTCTTATAGATTTTAGAGAGTCTAGCTTTGAAAATAAATATGATATATTTATTGCAGCAAAGGATTGTGGGGTAAACATTGGCACAATGTCTGCGTTTATCCAAGCTGGATTGCTTGACTCCTTTGTTTCTTCTGATCGTTGTAGATTGGTTTTAGAGGCTCAGAGTTTTAATATATTAACTGACAGAGAAAAGAGAAACGTAATAGAGCTTGGCCCTAAGTTTAATTTTGATATCTTAAAAACAATACACAGTTGTAGGTCTGAAAATACACCTGCTGATGATGGAAGAGTTCTCTTTGCTGATAGAAGATTCAATACCTTCAAGAAAAAGTACGATCCATACAAAAACATATACGAACAAAACTCTAGTCACATAAAGTTTGCTAATTGGTATTTTGAGACAAAGCTACTGGGCTATAGCTATTCATACAATATCAGAGAGATATTTGTAAGTGGGGACGAGGCTTCTTTTAAAACATCAGAAGAAGTTAGAAACTCAGAAGAAAGAAAACGAGTTAAGTTCGTAGGTGATGTGACTGAAGTGACCAAAAGAACAAGCAGGAATGGTAATAAATATGCTAGAGTTGAGCTTCAAGACGAACTAGGTACTGTTTGTGGCCTGTTTTTAGACTCAGATAGAGAAGAAAGGTTGACAGAATACCTAAACTCTGGTAAAAAGTTACCTAAGAAGGGTGACATTGCCATAATAACAGGTAGTGTCGGACAAGACATAGTTTTCGTTGATAAAATTGAAACTATAGAAGAAAAAATCTATATGAAACTTTCTGAAATAAAATGAGTGTATTTAATAACGTGATATTCAAAGAATTTAATTTAACGCCAAGAGCTAAAAAAGCTTACAAAGATGCTTTTAAACTTTCTAAAGATTTAGAGCATAAAAATGTTAACAATCTCCATGTTTTATATGGGTGTTTGAAAAACTCTTGCCCTAAATTTAAAAGTTTTCTCTTAAAGAATGGAGTTGCGATTAAGAAACAAGATGTTTTAGACTGTTTCTCTGAAGCTGAGATAAATTATCAAGACAAATTTTTTTCCAACGTTAATTCAGACCCTTGGCATAAAGAAGTTTCCGCCACCATAAAAGATGCCAACCAAACATCTTCTAATCTAGAGCAATATTATATAGGTATTGAGCATGTCTTCTTGTCTGTTATCGATAACTCTGCTTATATTTTAGAATTATTTGATGACCACATATTAGATTTAGAAATGTTTAAAGAGGAGATGCATTCTTTTCTTAAAGATGAGGAAGAGACTATCTTGCCTTCTTTTATAGACGATTTTATAAACAACTCTATTTCTTTTTCTGAGGAAACAAAAGAAGAATCCCAATCTAATGTTTCGCTTTCTGGTTCTTTGCCAGATTTCGCTACTAGTTTGAACGATCTCTATTATGAAGGCAAGCTTCCTGATGTTTATGGCAGAGATAAAGAAATAGATGTGCTTATCGAAACTATTTCAAAGAAAAACAAATGCAATGCAATTTTAACAGGTTGTGCTGGTGTTGGCAAAACTTCTGTAGTAGAAGCTTTGGCTTCTAAAATATCCAAACTAGATGTACCTTCCAATTTGATTGGCGTCGAGATACTCAGTGTTGATTTAGGTTCTATATTGGCTGGCACTCAATACAGGGGTCAATTTGAGCAAAGATTTAAGGGTATTTTAGACCAAGCTAAAAATAATCCAGGATTGATTCTATTCTTTGATGAAATCCATACTCTTTTTGGGGCGGGTAGCAATCAGGAGGGTGGCCTTGACGCTGTCAATATGCTAAAACCCTTACTAGCTAGGGGAGATATAAAATGCATAGGATCTACCACTAAAGAAGAGTATTTAAAGATATTCAATAAGGATGCCGCAATGAAAAGAAGGTTTTTCGAAATAGAAATAGGTGAGCCTTCTAAAGAAGACACTAAAAAAATACTTTATAACTGCAAAAGTAAGTATGAAAAATTTCATAATGTTAAGTTTTCAAAAAACATTGTTGATTACATAGTTGATTCTTCTGATGTTTTACTTAGCAATAAAAAATTCCCAGACAAAGCTTTTGATATTCTAGATCAGGTAGGTTCTAGGGTTAAACTCAGAAACGCAAAAGACAACAACGAGGCTGTAGAGCCTCATAAACAATTGGTCAGATCAATGCTGGATGATTCCCTGTCCGAAGATCAATTTAGAGACAAGTTTAAAGACGTAATGAGCAGCTTTCAAGAAATCCTCGATACGTCAAAAGAAAAACCAATAAAAATCAAAAAAAATGATATTAGTGAAATTATATCTGAACACGGAAATGTTTCTATTGATCAGGTCAAAGATTGTTCTAGTGGTTTCAAATCTTTTTTTGCTAGGATTTCTAGCGAGGTATTTGGTCAGGATGAAATTTTAACGAACATAGAAAAATCTCTTTCTTGCGCTAAAGCTGGTTTGGTTGATGACGATAAACCTCTAGCTAGCATGTTCTTCGTTGGTCCTACAAGTGTTGGTAAAACTTACACAGCAAAAAAAATAGCAAAACACTTCTTCGGTAATGAAAAAGCTATACTTCAAGTAAACATGAGTGAGCTTCAAGACAAAACAGGAATTAGTAAACTTATTGGCTCTAATGCTGGCTATGTAGGCTATGAAGAAGGTGGTTTATTAACTAAATTTCTTTCTGAAAACCCTAACTCAGTTATACTTTTTGACGAGGTGGAGAAAGCAAGTCCAGATATTCTCAATATATTGTTGCATATACTTGACGAGGGTTATGTTGAAGACAGTAAACATAATAAGATAAGCTTTGCGAATTCTGTGGTAATACTAACCAGTAATATAGGTCACAAAGAAGCTAATAAAACCAGCATGGGTTTTGTTCAAGACGAAGAAGATAAAGAGTCTTCTTATAAAAAATCTATTAATCAATATCTTAAGCCAGAACTTGTAGCTCGTATTAATGATATATTTGTCTTTGATGATTTGTCAGATAAAGAATTCAAGCTTATTATAAAGCATGAGCTAGATAAAATTAAAAACAAACTACATAAAAACAGAAATATAAAGTTTACATTTAAGAAACAAACGATTGAATTTATTTTTGGTATGATTAAACTTAAAAAACTACATGCAAGGGACATAAAAAAATTCATTAAAAATGAAGTCCAAGTTCCTGTCTCTAGTTTTATTATTTCTCAAAAAGAAAAGTCAGAAATATCAATAAAAGGTATTGACAATTCTATCAAAGTGTTTTAATATACAGGGGATATGACAAATACAAAACAAAACAAAATCATGAAGGCAATCCGTAACAGCAAAGGTCGTTTCTTCGGTCTTTATACTAAAGCTGGAGAGGCTCTGAATGCTCAGTTTGTGGCAGAGAGTCCTCAGTATGTGACTGTCTATGATCGTAATGCAAAAAGCAAGCGTAAGTTTGCTAAAACCAGCTTGAATGGTCTTCGATTGCAAGGCTCTAAAATTGGATCAGTATAGGTTGCTGTTTTTTAAACCTCGAACCAAAGACCTAGGTAGAAATACCTAGGTTTTTTATTATAATAACAGAGATGATACCTAAGGAATTCTATAATAACGGTCTTTTTTGCTCGGAAATAGACAACTATATGACTGACGATAGTAATTTATTTTATGTGCTAGCGTCTCAGCTTTTTGAAAAAGAAAAAATAAAAGAATCTATAGTAGATATAAAGCCCAACATAGCAAATTTAGACTTCGATTCCTTTGATGTATTTACAAAAGATCATTGTTATACCATCAACGTTTCCTTTGATGATAAAAATTTCTTCTTAAATAATGAGTCTGACTTTTTAAAAAACAATAAGCACGATATTTTACCAGAATATGTTGGTTCTGGAATACACAAAATAGGTGAAAATTTAAGCTACTTAATATATAAAAACGACAAGGGTATTTCAATACATGATGTTGGGGTTTCTTTTATTTTTCTATCAAGGGTTAGGCTTATTGAGTGCTTGCAGTTCTTAAAACCCTTTAATGGCAGTATTTCTTTTGCAGACTATTCTGAGTTTATATTTAAACACTTTGATATAAGCGACTCTATACCAGAGATAGCTGAAACTAGTATATATAAAATCCATAAAAAAGAAGATATAGAAAAAATAACTAAACCAATTAAAGATTACTTTTATTCATCTTTAGATATGGATGTTTTTAAAAGTGACGATTTTTGTCACGGAAACTTAAATATTGATAACATATCCACTAACGGTGAACTTTTTAAGTTCCACGATTTTCACTGCGGTTTTTCTGGTAATAGGTTTCTTGATTTATGCTTTATGTCTTTGAATTTTTCGTATGATAATTATATGTTTATTTCTTTAATGAAAGACTATTGTAAAGTAAATAATTTAGACTACGAGAAATCCAAACCCATCTTCAGGTCTTGTTTACTTGCCGCTTGTTGTGTTTTTATGTATAAAAAGCTAAACGAACTATTGATAGAGCAGTGCTTATTTGAGAACAAAAGAGAGGACAAGATAACCTCTATACTTTACAGCTTCGACAAAGCTCAATGGTGCTTTAAGAGACTGCCTTTTTATGACTCAATAAGAAAAAACTTTGAAAAGATTTATCAAAGCCCGTCGATGATTTTAGACTAAACAAATAATTAGAAAAAACCACCTATTAACTTAGTATAATCTAAAACATAACAACATGCAATTTTACAAACCAAACTCTCAGAATACAGGAACAGCATTTGGATTCAGAATTGGAACACAAGGCAAAACAGATAAGCCTTGTCTTTATATGACTGCGGTCAAACAGTTTTCTTGGGACGCTAGTAAAAGGAGTGGCTCCTTTTCAGGAAATGCCAAGAATCCAGATAAATGTGCTATAGTTAAATTTAATGAGTTTGAGATTGGTGGGTTTATTTACGCTATAGAAAACTATGATAAGTTTAGTGCTTTCCATAGTTTTGATGATAACAAAACAGGGATATCATTAAACCCTTACTCTAAAAAAGATGGTACTAAAGCTTACTCTTTTACTGTGACAAGAAACTCTTCCAATAAATTTGGCATGGGTGTTGAAATGTCAGAAGCTTACGCTCTATCTCAATACTTTAAATATGTTCTAAATGAAATATTTAAGTTCAACCCTATTTCAAAATAATGGAAAAGAAAAAAACCATATTGATCCACTCAAATTTTTGCAAAGCATTTACGGGCTTTGGCAAAAATAGTAAAAATATTTTAAAGTATCTTTATAAAACTGGTAAATATAACATTGTCGAAGCGGCTAACATGAAGAAGGTAGGAGATCCTTCCTTGCAAAAACTACCGTGGAAATGTTTTGGTACTATCCCTAACAATGTAGAGGGTCTTCCAGAGGAAAGCAAGCGAGCAGCTGGCTATGGAGGCTTAGAGATAGACAGCATCATCCAAGAGGTCAGACCAGATATTTATCTGGGGGTAGAAGACATATGGGCTTTTACAGATTTCAACAAAAAACCCTGGTGGGGTAAAGTAACGCCGATGATTTGGACGACGCTGGACAGCTTGCCTATTTTACCTCAGGCTGTTGATTTTGCGCCCAAACTAAAACACTACTATGTATGGTCTTCTTTTGCGGAAAAAGCTTTTAAGGAATTAGGTTATGATAATGTAAAGACTCTCAGGGGTTCTCTTGATACTGATACCTTCTTTAGACTTGATAAAGAACGCAGGTCTACATTAAGAAATCAAAACTCAATACAAGATGACGACTTTATTATTGGTTTTGTTTTTAGGAATCAGCTAAGAAAATCTGTACCTAATCTTCTGGATGGATTTAAACTTTTTAAAGAAGAAAATAAAAATGCCAAACTTCTTTTGCATACTAATTGGCTTGAAGGCTGGGACATTACTAGGTTAATTGAAGAAAAAGGCATACTCAACAACGACATCTTAACAACATATTACTGCCCTTCCTGTAGAGGCTATGAGGTAAAACCTTTTGCTGAAGGCAAGCAAAGATGCAAGCATTGCGGGGAACAAGAGTCAGAAACTACGAGTGTTTCAAAAGGTGTCTCTGAATCGCAGTTAAATGAAATATATAATTTAATGGATGTTTATTGCCACCCGTTTACTAGCGGGGGTCAAGAAATACCAGTTCAAGAGGCAAAGTTGACAGAACTTATAACTTTGGTTACAGACTATTCCTGTGGCGAAGACAGCTGTTCGGAAGAGAGTGGAGGTCTACCCCTAAGTTGGCACGAATACAGGGAACCTGGTACTCAGTTTATCAAAGCTTCTACTGATGCTGATAGTATAAAGGAAATGCTAGATACTGTTTATAATATGCCTGTCGAAGAAAAAGAGAAGCAACAAAAAAAGTCTAGGCAATGGGTTATAGATAATTTTTCTGTTGATGTTATTGGTAAAAAGCTAGAAGATATATTTGATTCTATACCTTACTTAGAAGAATCTGAAGACATTAAAAACTTTCAATACAACGAGTTTTACGAAATGCCTGAAGGTTTATCTAACAAAGAAATAATTATAGATCTTTATAAAAACATTTTAAACGACGATGTAGACGAAAGAAATAAAGGCTACAAGATGTGGTATTCAAAATTAATGTATGGCCAAGTAGATCAGAACAGTCTATACCATCATTTTATTAATGTAGCTAAAAAAGAAAACTTAAAAAAACCTATATCTTTTGAAGACATGCTGTCTAAAGATGACGAAGGCAAAAGAATAGCTATTGTTGCTCCAGGCTCCGCTACTGACTTGTTACTTATTAATTCTTTGATTAAAAACCTTCAGAAAAAACATGAAGGACATAATATATACGTGTTCACTAAACCTGAGTTTTTTGAATATGTAGAGGACAACACTTATATTTACAAGTGCTTGCCTTATTCTAACGTTTTAGATAACCCTATATCTTTAGAGGGTTTTGGTGAGCACAAAGGTTTTTTCGAGGCGGCTTACTATCCATGCTCTACTACTCAAAACATACCTTGTTACATTCACAACGGAAAATAAAATGCCACACCTATTAAAAGAATACTCTAAAAATCTTGGAGTCCAACCAGTAATGCCAATGGTCAACAGGCATTTCTATCCTATTGAACCTGATAAGTATATCGTCTTACATAACGAACAAGATATACAATCAAAGAACTATAGTTATTACCAAATAGCTATTAGTTTAATTAAGAACGTTCTAAAGGCAAACGATTACAAGGTCGTGGTTATAGGCTCTTCTAAAAACCTTATAGAAGGAGCGGATTATTATTATCCTGATTTATCTTTTAGAAAGTACTGTTATATAATTTCTAAATCATCAGCGTTTATATCTGTAGATAATGCATTAACTCAGTATGCAAGCTCCTGCAAAATACCAGTGGTCAATCTTTATGGTAACATATACCCTTCTATAACCACCCCTTATTGGTCCAATAAAAAAAATAAAATAGACCTTGCTCCTGAATGGGATAAAAAACCCTGCTTGTCAATTATTGATCCCAAGGAGTCAATCAACAATATTAAGCCAGAAGATGTAGCTTCCTCTATACTTAAAGCTTTGGGGTTTTCTGAAGAAATCAAAGTAACTTTTAAAACTAAAAAGAAAAACAAAGCAAAGCATTTTCAGGTAGATGTAATTCCTACTAAATATATAAGATCTCCTTTGTTTGATAAAAACATTTTAAATATAAGGCTGGACGAAGGAGTGATGAATGAAGAAGCTCTGTTTCATTATTGCACAAATCACATTTGTAATATAGTAACTAAAAACTCTTTGTTGGATATAAAGTCACTGCAAAGAATTTCTAAAAATGTAAAAAGAATAATCTTTAAAGCTTCGGAAGTCCCAGCAAAAATACCTGATATATACTTTGAAGCCCTTAAAAAGCTAGGTATAGATTTCATGTTTTTAGTAGTCAACGAAGATATACTTGACGAAATGAGGCTTGAGTATTTTGACCAAGAAGTTGAGTTTGTACAATCAATAAAAGAAAAACCGTCTGATTTAAACATTTCTGATAAATTTATTTCTTTTAAAACCATCATTGATGGAGAAAAGTCTTATAAATCTATAGCTCATTGGAAAAAAAACCTTGACTCAGACAACAATATAATCGATAATGCTGATTACTGGGAAGAATTAGATTACTTTTATATTTATGAGCAAGAAAACAACTAAAACAAAAGTCGCAAAAAAAACAACAACCAAGAGAGCCCCAAAAGCAAAAAAGCTTTTCGGTCCAGATCTTTATAAGAGAGATGAACATGGGCTTCTTGATTGCGTGGACTATATCTTCAATGAAGATGGTTCTGTGAACTGGAGAGCTATGATTAAACCAGAGTTTCTTTATCCGAATAAAGGATGGTTTGATATGCGGGGTCAACAGGTTCCAAGCTCTACAGAAGGGCTTAGGGACAACCAACTTCTAATTATGCTTGGTGGAATTAAGGACCTTGCTAAATTGAGGGGTTTCCGTTCTGTAAGATATGATGCGAAAAATATAGAAGAGGGCTATGTTACGGCTTCTTGCGGTATAGAGTGGCTTGGTAATTATGAATCCTCTAATAACAATATCTACTACGAAGACTATGCTAATGCATCTCTAGAAAATACAGATGCTTTTTGTGAGAAATTCTTAGAAACTATTGCTTGTAATAGAGCTTTCGTTCGTTGTGTAAGAAACTTTCTTAATATTCATATTGTTGGTGCAGATGAGATTGATAAGTCTGGCAATAGATCTTCTCAGGATAAAAGCTCTGCCCCTGCACAATCATCCAGCAATTCTCCTATAACGCCTTCTGAGCTTCTTGAAAAGACCTTGAGGGACAAACATGGGGTAGACTCCTTTGATTCGTTCAAGGACAAACTGAGAGACTTCTGGAAGGATGGCAAGTATGTTAACGAAGAGGTTAAAAACTGGAGCTCTTTCAAGGATATTCCTGCTAAAGAGTCCAGGAAGCTAATCGGAATACTATCAAAATGATAGAAAGAATATTTACTGGTTCAAGATTCAAGGTATTAATAGATGAAATCTATTCTTTGTTCGAGGAAGAGAACAAGAACGAAGCCCATCAATGTGGTCTTCTTCACGACAAAGAATCTATAATCAGGAACCTTGGTCATGAAAGCCTTCTTGAGTGGGACGTATTTGTTTGGGCTAATAAAAATGAGGAAGGAAAGTACGACGCTATGATAATTTTCACTAATGACAAAAATGTAAAATTCAATAAGTTTATATTTTCTGAGTTTGTTTGGCTTTCAAAAAACCCTAAAGTTGGTTATGAATTATTAAAAACAGCTGTAGCTTACGCCAGAGAGAGAGGTTTTGAATATATATCTATAAGCAGTGTAGAGAAAACAGAAAAATCAGAAAGAAATGAAAGATTTTATAAAAAGCTAGGCTTCTTAAAAGATACCACAACATATATATCTAAATTATGAATAAACAAGCATCAAAAAGAATAAGAAAAATCATTAATCCACAGGACGAGGTGACAAGAAGGGTATACAGAAGAGCTAAAAAGCAATATGTTAAGGTCCCTAAAGCTCTTAGGGAGGACTTCTTGAAATCTTTAGACTCTATGATTAATGGTGATTCTAATTAGATCGATGTTTTGTAGTATTTGAAAATGTCAAATTCATTTCCAGATATATTACACAAAAGCATTATACCACTGTCCAAGTAAGACAGCTTAAAATCTACAGAGTCATCTTGAGATTTGTTATCTATTATTTTAAACAGAGGGTAACCAAAGTTTCCAGGTTCTTGTGAGGTTCCTGTCGGTACTATAGTTATCTTTCTAGATTCTACAGAATAAAAATCCTCCTCTTTTCTAAATTCAAAAGTATAATCAAAAGTTGTATTTGCCCATTTTCCATTTTTGTCTAATATCATTGAGTTATACTCTGGACTGTCATCAGAATATGATTCATATATAGGCTTTACTATTTCAGGGTTATCCTTATCAACAAAGATTTTATCTAGTACTCCAGATTCATAGTATAATATTGAGTCTATTTTTTGTTCTCTAAATTTAATACTTGCAGAAGACTCAGAGCTGTCAATTTTAATTTCTGTAGAAGCAATTATGTTATCTGCAGGTTCAATATATTTATCCAAAGATAAAGGTCCAATCATAAATGGCTCACCTTCGCCTATAAAAGAATAAGGTATAAATTTTAACCAAGTATTTTGGTTGTATTCCATGCCAAAGTCTTCAGTGTAATTTTCGAGCAATGTTTTTTCTTGGACTTGATTTATTCTTTTTACAAAGTTAAAACCTTCTAAATCTAAACTGTCTCCTTTGTATTCGTACATGTCGACATGAGAATACTGTGTGTATTCTGGGCTATTTAGTAATTCGACTTGTAACTGTATTTCTTGTTCTGGTATTTGCCCAGTAAAATAAGGCAAATTAATTATGCCACTGGTTGTTTTAACTGGTTCTTTTATATGGTCTAGTATATAACCGCTACCCATTTCGTCTGAGTATACTCCAAAAGGGTTACTGAAGTCTTTAGATCCAGATGATATTAAAAACGATCCATTGGGGCTGTAGTCCATTACAACCAATGACCAAGAGCCTTGATTAGAGAAACCTGAGAATTCTGAAGAAAAATTATCGTAGCTTACGTATCCAGATAATTCATTAGGGTTAAATTCCCATGTTAAAAACCCTTCCCAAGGATAATAAGATCCTTCGTGCAACACTTCTCCAGATGTAATGTATTTAGATACAGTTTGAAAACCATCGGATTTATACATTTTTCCAGTATATAAATATCCAGATGGCTGAAGATTGCCACTAAAAAACACACCCAAAGATTCATCGTAGTCTGACGATCCTTTACTGTCTACTGCTTTTATTCCGCTTATTTCTAAGTTATTGGCATACAGAGATATATATCCAGAGGGTGTATAAACACTTGTTTCATCTATAACTGTCCCTATAACTCCGAAATCTTTTTTATAGCTTCCAAAGATTGATTCATTATTTTTTTCAGTAAATAACAGCTTATTGTTTTGACCGCTTTGGAAATTTTTTTCTACTATGTTCCCATTCTCATCTGTTATATCAAATACTACTCCGTCACAGAAACGGCTTTGTTGTATATTTTCTTTGTTAAACAAAATATCCCCATTTCTGTCCCTTATATTAAAGGTTACTTCAACATCTCTTTTTTTATGAATTCCACTTCCAGATCCTAAAGTAGTTAAATCTTGAGAGTCGTAGGTGAAATTTGATTCAAATTCTTTTATGTCTTTCATTAAATTAATTTATTGTTATTCCATCTAAAACAGCACCATCTATTACGGTGTCTTCTTCAAGAGAGTCTATATTTAAGTTTGTATAATATATAGGAGAATCTAAATAATGGCTATAAAAATCATCGTTGTCATACTCAGCCCCAAGCGCTTGTAGGGACAACCTATACTGTCCATTAGCGGTTATTTCTTCAAAATCGAAAGTGCTATCTTGTGTATCGTAATATGAATATTCTAGTTCGAACGCAGGTCTAATACCTAATCTATATCCAGTTGCGTTCTTAACATTTCTCCAGTCACCTTCTATAGTTATAGTTGTGTTGCCTCCAAGAACTTGTATATTTCTAGCTGTCCATGATACCTTGTCTGGCATAGGTAATGTAAAATATTTAGATTCGTCTACTTCATAATCGCTTGCGTAAGGATCAACATAAACGCTTTGATCTGCATAGTTTGTTTCTTCTATTTCTCTGTACTTGCCGCTTTTATACTGAGAGGCTATGACTTGATATGAATGAGAATCCTCTTCCTCAATAGAAGATACTTTGTAAACCCTGTCTACTGTATTTTTTCTTTTAAATCTGTATATAGACCCTTTAGGAATCAATGGTAAAAATATTGAGCTTTCGTCGTTTTGGTCTGCATACAACGTGTAGCCGATACTGTAGTCATCAGCGGCTTGTCCAGAAGCTATCTTTATATCTTTTATTTGTCTTGTCTCATTTATTTTTATATCAGCATCTATTATTGCCCCTTTTGTTTCCCTGAGGTCAAACCATGAATCGCTTAAATTGAAGGACTCTGTATCTCTCCCGTCTCCACCTGTTTTAAACTTGTACCAAGGATAATTAAGTTCACTATTGTCAAAATCGGCGAAGTCTTCCACCCATTCTCCATCTGTTTCGCCGCTGGTGGCTGATATGTATTTATCATAAGTGGGATTATGCGTAAAAGCTTGCCCTGTAGAGAATACCCAACCAGTGTATTGAGTAGAATACCAAAGGAAGTGTTTTGTTGATCCTAGTTCCCCTGTGTAAAAAGCGTATTCATCTTTTAATACTTTTGTTGATAAGCCTTGAAGCTTTTGTTCTCTAAATCCTTCTTTATAAGAATCAAATGCATATTCACCTGTCAACCCTTTATTTTTAAAGTTTGAATACTCATTATTTATTTTAAAGAAGTCGTGTCTTGATCTATCTTGCAATAATATTTCTTCGATATCTTCTATCTGCTGTGAACCAGTTGGGATATAAACAGTCAAATAACCTTCAAAGTTTTCCTCATCGTAAACATCAGATATTCTTATTGTTTTATCTTCGTTGTTTACCTCTAAAACTCTACCGAAATTGCTTGTTAGCGTTTTAAGTTCATCTTCAATGATAACTAAATCTCCAGGTCTTACAAGTATTCCTTCTAGTCCTGTCGAAAACGAAACGTTTTCGTTTTCTTGGGTGGCTTGGTAAAGAAGATGACTTCCATACCTCCTAGCTTGCGCTCTGTTGGTAACACCAAAAGCATCTATTTTTGTTTTTATTATACCTCTTTCTCTTATATCTTTTTCGTTTTCCAGATATTCAAATTTGGGTTCGTAGTCATCGTCGGCGTCGATATAAGAAACTTCTACGGCGTTATATTGTTCGTCCTTTAAAAGAGAAGAGTAATTAAAAACGCCTTCTACGACATTACTATTGTTAAAAACCATCACTGGTTCTTTTATTCTGTCGTCAGAGAAAGAAACTACTGAATCAGCAAAATAAAACAATCCTTTAAAGTTGCTTGCTATAAGGTTTAAAGCGTCAAATACTTTTATCTCTCTTTCGAATAAGGTATTACAAGAGTATCTTGGTTGCCTTCCTCCTTTAGGAGAATCAGCCTGAACTATGTTGTCAGAGACTCCTTCAAAATATCCGTTAACATCGACAGCATCACAGAATCTTGCGATTTTATATAGTTGCCATTTATTTACTTGGTTTTCTTCTATTAAATCGCCTAAACCTATTTGGTAGTCAGTTAAAAGATCGTAGAGTATCCATGCTGGATTGTCTGACCAACCCAATTTAAAGGTCCCGTCCCAATCCCCATCGTAAACTCTTGTTTCCTCTGATTTGCCAGCTGCTTCTAGATCAGTAGCGTTAAGCCAATACCTTTTATCTGTTCCTCCTGGATTTAAAGGGTTGTAATTAGAAGGAATTTTGATCTTTTTCATTCTAACATCGTATGACCTTGATGGTATTTCTCCGAAAGTTCTCGAATCTACTTTCGTTCCCACTAGAGCAGAGAAAGGATAATTCAAGGATCTGGGTACAATTTCAGTAACTTTGCCGAGGTTTACTGTTTTTGATATAAGTGTAGAGTTAGACTCTGTAGATAGTTTGGTTACTCTTACATATCTCTCTTTGTAAATTTGTTCAAATCCATATTCTCCTTTACTTACTTCAGGGTCTGGTAATTCAAATGGTTGAACAACAGATCCGCTATACTCAGATTCAGGACCTGTACTATCTTTGTATAATTGCGTTACATAGCTCAATTGCGATGAGTTATTCATGTTGTCTGGATTACCTATGTCTACTGCCGCTCCTCCTTCAATCAAAGATATAATTCTAAAAAAACGATCATACACTTTTATAAATTGACCTTTCGTAGTGGAGTTTTGTGGAGATATATAACCAACTTCCACTCTAAAGTTAACTATAGTAGGAAGCTTAGAGCCTACAACTTTACTTTTGTCCCAGTTTTTTTCGTCAACATGTAAAGTATCCCATAGACCTTCTACATTTAAAGTTATATAACAGGATTCAACGTTTGGATTGTAAATAACGTGGGTTATTGGCTGCGCTTTTTCGTTGTAATCTTGTTTGAAACTATTCCATTCTGAAAAATCGAAACTTCTAAATCCAAGGTGTTGGGGTGTGGAAGGACGTTTATCACTACTTCCTTCTTCGACGGATACAAGCCAATCTTCTTTTCCAGTCTCTAAATTAATTGCCATTTTGGGTATGGTATTTTTAGCTGGAATTCCTTTTCTCCCGTCTTTGTTACTTGTCGAGTTCTGTTCGGAAACGATCAAGGATCTTTGTTTAGGGTCACCATTTTTATTTAAATAAATGCCGTCTGCCCTAAAATTCTGTAATGCTTGCATCCTTCTATTAAGGTCTACATTAAAAGGTCCTAGCAATCTTTTTTGTATTTCTCTATCTAAATATATATTTTTGAAAAAACTAAGTGGCTGCTGTTGCCTAGGCCCTGATCCGTCTCGGTATTCTGCTAGTACATTTAAAAAATTGTATTTTGTTTCCCCTCCTGCCCTTATTCTAGGCATTTTAAAAATACCAAAACTTTTTACTTTCTTATAAAATTCAATCTCAGAATTTAACATACCAAAACATTTTAGTGTGCCTTCTGCTGAGACCTTAGTATTTGAATTTACTGATGACTTAGATATTTCTCCGACTTTGCTTTTAACTTCTACGCTTATAAAATTTAAATAAAAACCTTTAATTTGCCCGTTCCATTTGCCTGTATTTGGATCTAAAACAGGAATTAACATATTTATAGAATTCTTATCTCTTGCGTACCAATTATAATTTCCGCTATAATCTTCTAGTGTAAAATCAAGTTCGTGTTTTAAAGGTGTCCCATCTAATTCGTTTGTGAATTCATATTCATTATCGGCAGTGTAACCATTTAATACATAGCTGGGTTTATATCTAAAAGCGACGAACGGCTTAACTAGATCATCTTGTTTTGTTGCGCTTGAGTTTTGTATTTCAAAGTCAGTAGCTCTACCGAATTTACTTTTTACTTGAGTAATAAAGTTGTAAGAGTTGAAAGTATTACCAGAAAGCTCGTAACCATAAGCTTCTAGTTTTACTTTTAAATATTCCCACTCATATTTATTTGCATTTCTATTGTTAAATATGTCGACAAGGTCGTTCAATCCTTTCCTTGATACAGAGTTGGCTGTTTTTTGAACTCCTGATTCTTTATAATCTTGTACGCAAGTAGTTTCTGCATAAGAGTAAGGGTTACAAACTCCTTGGGTATACAGGCTCTTGTGATTTCTAAAGACTTCGTTTTCGACATCGGCCCATGAAGGTGAATATTCAAATATTAAATCGTCACCTACTATACTTTGGTTTATTACGCTTCTGTATACTGTGCTATCGTAATAAAATTTTGAACCTTGGTATAAAGGCCACTCATATTGACCTCCTTCAGATGCTGGCTTGGTCCACCTTTGGTCGCCGTATTTTTTAACTCCAAGGCTTTTGGTTTTTTCTTTTTTGCCTTTGTGGTAGTTTACCAAATTAGCTCTTACCCAATAAGACATTGGTTTAGAATTAGAAAAAGATAATCCAGACTTAGATAATATATTTCCTTTAAAAACGTATGTTTCATATTCTAAAATATTATTATACTTTCCGTATCTGTTTTTGACGACACTCATCGTTGTTTGAAACGCTTTTTGTCTTCTTGGGTTTTCAAAGTTTAAAGATGTTACTACTGCTATTTCTCTTAATTTACTTATAGCATCCGTTTCTGAATTATGCCCCTCGAAAGCGGCGTCTCCTATTTGTATTTTTTCTGTTGAAACTGATTGCTCTATTGGTACTCCATTCAAATAAATACCTTGTAGTAACTGACTATTGTCTAGCCTAGAACCAAATCTATTGCAAAGCCCGTCTATGGGCCCTTGGCACAATAAATCTACAGCTTCTGCGAACTGATAAGAAGCTCCAAGCTTATAAGATCCAACTCTTGGGGGTTGTAATACTGGAGGTTTAGGTGGGGGCGGTTTTGATCCTCCTTTTTTTGACCCAGCATAAGTAAATTTTTTCTTTAGATGTTTCATTTTTTATTGAGGCAATGATACTTCGGATGGGGATTCAGATTTAGTATTGTCGTTTCTATATGCGTTACTTTCCATTGCTTGTAGAGGTAATATATTCTGAGGGTATGTCTTAACAGTCCCCTGAACAACTTTAGAACCTACTCTCATTCTTCCGTAACCAATTGGTACAACAACCCCTTGCGCTGCCGTGTTTGCTCTGTTGGCAAAAGCAAAAGACTTCCCTAATGCTCCTACTGTTGATTCTGCGGCTACTGCATCTGGAAATTCTTGTTTAGGAGCTAATAACATAGACAAACCAGCGGAAAGGAAAATACCTCCGAGAACACTTAGTGCTGTACCGACAGCTCCTGCCACAGCAGCTCCAGCTATCAATCCAGCTACACCTACTACAGCAGCGACAACACCTTGCCCACAAATTATAGGAACAAAGTCTACCCTTTTAGGTTTTTGATTTTCTATAGAACTAGCGTCTTTAATTGTTTTTCCGTCAATGATCAAGCAGTATTCTAAACCAAGCTCAGATAGAGCATTTAACTTCTTTAAAAACCCAGACCTATTAGCTTCTATAGCATCAACAAGTGTGTTTATGTTGTCTATATTTAATTTCAATTCTTCACCAAAATCTTCAGCTAAGATACCGTGTAATTTTATACTAGTCATTTATCAAAATATTGTTTTTTATTAATTCGTCTTCAAATTTCTCTAACAGTTCTAATTCTGTTTCTGGGTTGTTTGGTCTGTATATGTAATATTTTTTTGTGTTTAAGGAATAAACAGTAAAAGGTACTCGACTATTCTCAGACATCAAAATATCAAAATCAGATGGCTCCTCGTCTCCTATAACATGACTATGAAAAATAGTAATTACTTTGTAAGCATCTTTAAATACTAAATATTGCAACGGATCCAAAACAAAATTATGTCTAGGGTCAGTAGCTATATTCTTTCCTTCTTGAAAAACATATTCTCCGTCACTAAACCCTACCAATCCACATACTTCATTGACAATGGAAAGCTCGCAAAAACTTGCGATCTCTTCTAAACATTCTTTTATTGTTTTAAATTTTTTAGTTTTCATTTTTATTTATTAACTAAGAGCTAAATCTATAGCCATCTGTACCAGGAAAACCTCCAAAAGGTAGCGTTCCGAATTCACCTTCTATAAGTGTTTCTTTCCCTACGTTTGGTGCTCTACCTACTCTATACTGCAAATCGACAAGATCGTAACCATCTTTTGTAAAAGGGCCTGAGGAATCTCCTCCTCCAAAAGCTGTATTTCGGTCTTTGTAAATTAAATGATTGCCATTGTGATGATCTGTAACATAAAAATCGCCATCTTGTTCGAATGGTTCTTGCCAAAAATGATAACAATCAGCTAAAACTTCATTGCCTACTCGCCCTTTTTCTTCTTCAACTATGTCCTCCCATCTTTTAACTATTTCTACTGCGTAAGTAGCTCCTTCCAGAACCGTGTTTTGTTGTGTTTTTAGTGAATTAAGTTGACCGTTAGTCAAGGCTTTTCCCCAGATACCTACTGAAGCAACTTGCATAGGCTGTTGAGACCACTTTTCTTCGTATGTTGTTGGCTCATCAGTAAATTTACTTATGTCTGTTATATTTAATCCAGAAATATCATTGACTGGCATATTTGTAGTTCCCCCAAAGAATACAAATCGATCAGTATCATCTGTAAGCATACGGTCAAGAAAGACTGAGCTTTGAGCTTCTATAAAAACAGATTCTTTTTCCTCGTCATTGGGGTATGTAACACAAGACCAATTAGCTCTGAATCTCGCTTGACTTTGGGTAGTTCCAGGCGGAGGATATTTATCTTTCCTCAAGCTAAGTACAAAGTTCTTGCTGTTTTTAACATCGTAACCACCTTCAGGAAGTATAGGTAATCCGTTCCTATTTTTAACCCGAAAATAATCATCGTCTGCATTAATTCCAACGAGTTTTATTCTTTGATTTGTTTCTGGGTATACTCCAGAAACTTTAATCGCAGAAAAGGAGTTAAATTCCATATAAGGTTCTTTTTGTAGACCGAGAACAAATTGACTGTGCGATGTTCCGTAGCCCACAGTTTCTTTTGATGTTTTAAATATAATTTGATCTACATCCTCTTGTCTATCTTCTTCTTCTACGCCCTGAGGATAAAAATCGTAACGCTGTGGACGGTCTAGAGATTCTATATCCACTAAAAGCGTGAACTCTTTAAAAAGGTCGACAAGAGCAAATACGGGCGGGGTATTTGAATAGGACCCCCAACCATCTTGTTTATATCTAAAACGGCTTTTGGTTATTTCCGCTACGTCGTTATAATTATTTTTCAGTTTAAGATATCCTTGATGAACCCCTTCTTCATAACCCTGTAAGTTCCACATTTGCTGTTCGTAGAAATCAGTTTCTAAAAAAACCTTTTGTATTGATGTTTTTGCAAACCTTGATTTGCATTGGTTTAATTTTTTACCACATCCATCCTTATCCCAATATTCAGGGTTGTCTCTTGGGTCTCTGCCAGGTTTTGCATATTTTCTGCATACAAAATAAGTCAAAGAAGATCTAAATACATTCGGATTTCTTACGTCTTGTATTCTGATTCTATCGTTTACAATATAAACTACATGCCCTGGGTTGTAATCTTTTTGTGAATCATAAAGATCGTTTGCATTAGAAAAAATAAATTCTTCTCCGAAATTTTCCATATTAAGAAAGCTCCTGTCTCGGGACGAGGCTTTTCTTCTGTTGGAAGCCCAGGGTTGTTTAAGCTCTGTGTTGGATACATCTTCAGTTCCTTTAAAAACATCCTTACCAAAAGTGAAAGGCTTTCCGTCCTCCCTTTGTACTGGTGCTCCTCTGTAATCGCAACCAGAACCCCTATAGTTCCAAGGGCAATACTTAGCTAGAATCTTTCTATTGGTAAGGTCTCTTGATTCTATATCTAACGGTGTCGTTAGCTCCAATTCTACAAACACTTTATTCTCTTGCCTTTTCTGAGATACAAAGTATAAATCGACAGAAATTTCAGCATTTGAGTCTGATTCTCCCCAAGGGTTTCCGTTTCAAAGTTTTGTTCGTCAAGAAACTTTAAAAAAGTTCTTCGCCTTTCGACTTTGGCGTTTCTGAAATCTTCGTTATTAGCTAATAAGTTTGTTAGCAATAAGTCTTTATTAGAAATTCTTATTATAGGCCTATTAGGTTTCCCGCTAGAGTTTATTGAAAATCCTTCTACCTCCATTGGTATAGGACTATACAACTCTCCCTGCCAGTAAACTCCACCTCCGAATACAGATCCGTTATGTACGTTTAAATAACTCTTTGGTTTGGTCACCGTGTTTGGATATATTCTGTAAAAATCTATCACAGCTGTAGGCTCCATATCGAAGACAGCTTTCGTTATTTTATCCCTAGACCTTTCTAATGCCATACTATATACCTTACACTAATTTTTATATACTACAGTTTAAAAGGCATTTTTAAAAAAAATAAATAGATTTTGTACGTTTTTTACTTACTATAATCTGAAATGAAAAATATCATCTACAGAGTTAAAGACAAAAAAGGTAAGTACCAGCAGAGTTATTCAGCTTCACTTCCTGATTCGTATTCTTGGGCAAAATCCTGTGCTGACTTAACCAGAGGCGAGGTTTATGAGGATAAGTTAAATGATTGTGGTCTTACTGAGTCTTCTGTTAAAATTTACCCTAAAAAAAGTAATGGAAATAAGTGATGTAGACCTTAACTCTGAAGATTTTAAAGAAATTTTAAAGTTATACTTAGTAGAATCTCAGCCTTACAAAGGTTTTTCTGATGATTATTCTAATATGTATAAAGATGATCGCGTAAAAAACTTTATCAAAAGCGATCTTTCAAGAAGCGATTTCTCTACTTCTTTTGTTTCTAAGCGAGAAGGGCCTCTGTTTTTTCTTTTTTGTAAAAAAGACATAACAAAAAATAGCTTGCAGATTATATTTCCATTTCCAAACACCAAACTGGTTAATATTACATCCTTTACAAGATGGCCTTTTGCATTTTGTCATTTGATGTTAGACCAGCTTGAAAGATCAGGCTTAGATAGAGCTTATGGTACTATAGAGAGAAAAAACAAAAAGTCCAATTACGAGAAAGCATTAATAAGATTTGGGCACAAAATGTTTGAAATCCAGGATATCGAAGGCGAAAGGTTTAAAAAAGTTGTAATTAAAAAAGAAAACTTAATAGAAGCTCACAAAAAACTTTCACGTTTATATAAAAAATATGAAAAATGAAGCACCTGGACTTAATTTTAAAAAAAATAGACTTTGATGACAAAGATTTTAAAAGATTTTTTTCTTTTTATTATTTAAATTCATTTCCATATGGAGACTCAGCCTCCATGAGGACTATATCTTCTAGAATTAAAGGCTCAGAATCCCTCTTGGATGACTTGAAAGATAGTGACTTAAGTATTTGCGTTACTGATGAAGATGACTATATGTTCTTCACTTTTTTTAAAAAAGAAAAAGACGGCATAAATCTTAGCTATGGTTTTCCCAACCAATCAACAAGAAGGCTTGGTACTCTGCATCTTGGTCTTTGTATTTACAAACAAATGCTAGAAGCCTTTGATTTTTTTGGTGTAAATGAAATATACGGAGAGATAGAGAGGGTTTTTAAAAAAGCTAACTACAGAAACTGGCTTAAGAGACATCTAAAAGTAAGATATTGCGACAGTCAAGATGGTGGTATAGATAGAGTTTACTTTCCAAAAGATGAAATAAAAAAACACTATGAAGAACTGCAAATTAAAAATAATAGGAACAAATAACTCAACAAAGCACCTCGATGGCAAGATATTATCTGGTGATTGCGGTTTTTTAATAAAAACTGGCTTCCTAAAAGAATTGGTTCTTGATGATCAGAAGTTCATTTTTGATGTTAAATCTATAGAGCTTATTGATTTTGATGTTTTCCTCAAAGGTTTTATTTCTGACGAAAACAAAAATGTTGGAAGAGTTGTGATGAAATATTTGCCAAAAATAGATTAGTTGTGTATGTATTTGTATGTCGACATCAACACAATCTACCCTTTTAAAACAAGTAGGTCACTACGGCGGAGAGCGTCTCGTAGGTGATCAAACAGTGTCTGGCAAATTCATGGCTATACATGCTCTGGCTGACACAACAGTACAGGCTGGCACTGAAGGAAGCATAGGCAATTTCGTTGGAGCTACAATCGTCCTTGGTGACGTTATCGTGGGACAATGGACAACACTTCATCTCTCAGGAGACGCTATAGTATATTACGCAGACTAAATGAGAACCTTAAGACTACTCGGCAACACAATAAGAAGACGGTTTGTGGCTGTAGTCTTAGCTGCTGGCTGTTGTCTTGAGTTATGGAAAGATAATGAAGCATGGGATGACGATTGCGCCTGGGCTGATAACTGCGACGATACATGGTACACCTTAGAAATCTGGGACAACGATCAAGTTTGGCCTATCTGTGAGTAACTAAAAATTTAAAGAAAATATATAAAATATGGCACAAAACACCTTTATACCCGACGGGTCAAGTACCCATTTAAACGCTAGAAACGTATGGAATGCTAACGGACTGGATGCAGAGGCAAGGCTTTCCTCTCTTGAACTCGTAGCTCCTCAGGTTGTTGTTTCTTCTGGGGGCGTTTTATCTTTTGACAATTCTCTGGGAGGTAATCTTTCGGTAGAGCTTTTTGAAGATATTACTGATATTTCCTTCACAAATGTGAACAACGGAGATTCTGGCTTGATAGAAGTGACGCAAGATGCTCTTGGCTCTTGGACTTGGTCCGCAGGTTCTCATACGGTACTGTCTGGCGACTTGGCTGACATATTTAACATAACACCAACGACAGGGGTAGCAACAATAGGATGGTATTATAACGATTCAATACTTTATCTGTTTGTTAGTGAAGCAGTATAAAAATTTATTATAAAATGAAAACTTATCAATTAATAAACCTTAGCCCACTAAAGCTCCAATACAAAAGCCTTAATGGATTGCCTTCTTCTTTAACTCGGGAGGCTGACCCTCCTCAAACACCAGAGGGTTATGATTATGTAGAGAACTTACCTATTCCTGAAGAAGAAGCTCCAGAAGGTCAATATTACGTTAGAAACCTGACTGTAGAATCTTATGGTTGGAAGCTTGAAGATATTCCAGAGCAAATTATTGATTCTGTAACTAGAATTCAAATGAGAGACACTCTTATTCAAGAAGGTTTGTTTGATTCTGTAGAAGTTATTATAGCGGGCATGCCAGAAACAACAGATCAAGAAATCATTGATAAAAAGAAAATGAATGATTGGTGGAACCATGCTCCTAATTTTAGGCGCGATAATATCCGTATAGCTACAATGCAAGCAGCGTTAGGATTAACAGACGAAGAGGTTGACGATTTATTCTTATCCGCATCACTAGTAGATTAACAATGAGTTTGCTGAATGAAATATCAAATCCAGATAGCGATTTAAAAAAGAAAGCATCTAGAATTAGATATATAAACCTTACAATAATAAAAGAAATAATAAGATTCTGGAACGAAAGCAACGATTCTATATGGAATAGCTCAAACCCTCAACAGGTTCTAGATGAATTAGGAGAAGACGCTGAAGAAATTTTAGAAATAGACAAAGAAATATTAAATCTACTTTCAAACATACTAGGTGGTCGCCGTCAATCAGAGCTTGATTCAATAATTGCTAAGATATCAACTAGACCACAAATATCAACAGATAGCAACGGAAACACAAAAATAATTTAAAACAATGGCCCAAACACCTTTTAACCCTACCCCTGGAGTATCTACGCACGAAGATTGTGTAAATACAATTAATGCAAACGTCACTGACGCAGAGAGTAGGCTCGGATCGCTTGAGTCTGCGCCTCCAGCTCACACTCACACGGCTTCAGAGATCACAGATATCGCCGCAAACTATGCGCCGATTTCGCATACGCATACAGTCTCTCAGATCACAGATATCGCCGCAAACTATGCGCCGATTTCACACGCTCATACGGTTGCAGATGTAAACTCTTCCACAGCTGCAAGTGGTTACGTCATGACAGCTGATGGTGGCGGAAATGCAACTTGGGAAGAAGCACAAGGAGGCGGATTCAGTCTCGCTACGGTTACTACTCCTACATATACTCAAATACCACAACACACTCATCACCTATATGATGATACAGGTCTTGGTGGTGGAGAAAGCGGTAGCGGTAGTGGTAGCGGTAGCGGTAGTGGCGGCGCAGAACCTTGTATTGTTGTTGGTCTTCTCGACCCAACATTACATGAAGGTATAACTGTTCACAAAAAGATAGGTAACGATTGCGATGTTTTGCTTCTTCCTCCTAGTGGATGTACTATTGACGGTGTTGTAAGTGATGGTTTGGTTAGTGGATACACTCTTACCAGCCAGAATGAATCTATTTCAATATTCAGCGATGGTGTATCTGGATATTATATACAATAATGAGTCACAGTCCTAAATCTCCACCTTTAGCAAAAGCAACCGCTGATCTTCCAGAGGTTGAAGACGGTGTGTTGGCTTATGATACCACACAGGGGAAGCCAGTAGCTAGATTAGCTGGTGCTTGGTCTGAGATCGCTGGCGAGGTTTTTGGAACACCTACTGTCGTATATGATGATGGTGCTGGTGTTGGTAATACAGACCAAGTCCAAGGTGATATACCCGCTGATTGGAAGAAGCAGGATTCATCCTTAAAAGGATTGGTTATTGGAACGAGTTGTAAGAGTATTGGAGATAATGCTTTTGCTTCTTGCACTGGCATAGTTGGTTCTTTAGTGATCCCAGATAGCGTGATAACTATTGGTCAATCTGCTTTTGATGCTTTGTGGGGTTTAACTGGTCCCTTAACTATTGGCTCTGGTGTTGAGGAGGTCGGTGATTTTGTTTTTTTTGATAGTGATTACACAGAAATTAATTGCTATATTACTAGAGATGTTTTAAACAAAGTAAAGTTCCCTGTTACAATTAACAAAACTATTCATGTAAGATCAGACGACGATACATGGACAGCTGGTTCTGGGCAAACTCTAGGCACAACTTCAGTATCAACTGGTATTACCGTAATTAAAGATTTATAATATAAAAAAACAAAATGAAATATGCAATAACAGACGAAAGAGGTCACATTTACGAAGTTCAAGATACCGAACCAACCGAAGAGCAGTTGGGTGGTTATCTTATTTCTCATGAAATTTCTGATGAAGATGCGGCTACTGTTGAGGCTAGTTCTGAAAGCATGTGGTATATCGGTGGTGTTCTTTACGACTTCGATGAATATATCTATCGCAGTAAAAGAGACTACATGAACCAGAAGATTGATAGAGACTTCAGTGGAGACATTGATGGTGCTAAGAAGCTTCTTAGAGATCACTTTTCAGAGAAGAGGTACGATGTAGAAGTTGGCGGTCTTGATATGGGTGGGCTTGCAGTTAGAACTGACAGGCTTACAGTTTCTAGAGTTTATCAGGCAGAATCACTAGCAATATCTGACCCGACTTTCACTACAGATTGGAAGCTTGGTGATGGATCATTCATTACTATTGACGCTACTTTAATCGGTCAACTTTCGGCAGCAATCACAGCACACATTCAATCTTCATTTGCTCAAGAGAAAGTGGTAAACGCATCTATCGATTCAGCCACCACTATTGACGAGCTTAAATCTATAGAGTGGTAATATGAGTCACACCTCAAATAATCCTCCAGTAAAATACGCAGCCTCAGATCTTCCTAATGATCTGGCAGAAGGAACTGTTGCTTATGATACAACCAATCAAAAGATGGTTGCTTTTAAGCAGGGTGCTTGGGGAGATTTGGGTGGCGCTGGTGGGATAGGAAGTACAACATATGTTAGAGGTAATGCGGCTGGGGTGATTGACCAAATCCAAGGTGATATACCAGCAGAATGGAAACGTAACGACAGTTCTTTGCGTGGTTTGGTTATTGGTACTAGCTGTAAAGCAATTGGCAAAAGAGCTTTTCAGGCTGTTGGTAATTTGACAGGGCGAATTGTAATTCCAGGTAGCGTTAAAACTATTGAGTTTAACGCTTTTAGTGCTGCTGGCATTGATGGACTTCATCTAGAGCCTGGATTGGAATATATAGGTTCAAATTGTTTTTACTCCAACGGCAATTTAATTAATAATTTAATACTTCCAGATGGATTAAAAGAGATTGCTTCGATGGCTTTTGCCGCCACTAGTTTTTCGTATCTTAAAATACCACCAAGTGTCAATAAACTGAATTTTTCTGAGCCTGGCTGGTCTGGCGGTGGTTATCAAGGTTCTTTTGCGTCGATTTATCTTTTAACTAGGGTTGATTGCTATGTCACTAAAAACATCATTGATATGAATGAAGGTAGCTGTTTTGGTGGTTGTGAAAACCTCACTGAAATACATGTTCGCTCTACCGACAGCACATGGACAGCTGGTTCTGGTCAAACCGTCGGAGGAAAGACGGGCATCACCGTAATTAAAGATTTATAATATGTCGCACACATCTAAATTCCCACCATTAAAATACACTACCGCAACTCTTCCCACAGATTTGCCAGTGGGGACCGTTGCTCTTGACGCCACCACAAACGAACACAAATCTTTTAACGGATCATCGTGGGATGCTATAGAAGGGGGTGGTGACATTGGAACTGCAACTATTGTTTTTGATTCTACTGGTCCAGCTTATGACCAAATCGCAGGAGATATACCAGTTTATTGGAAGAAGCTTGATTCATCCTTAAAAGGATTGGTTATTGGAACAAGTTGTAGGAGTATTGGGAGCTATGCTTTTGATAGTTGCCAAGGCTTAACTGGTTCTTTGGCGATTCCAGACAGTGTGATAAGTATTGGGAGGGAGGCTTTTTATAGTTGCATTAACTTAACTTCATTAACCATTGGAAATAGTGTTACGAGTATTGGGATTAGTGCTTTTTTTCTTTGCTCTGGCTTAACCAATATTGATTGTTACGTTGAGAAAAGCGTGTTCAATAATACGTCTGCTCTTAACGATAGTGGCGTCACAACTATTCACGTTCGTTCAACTGACAGCACTTGGACTGCTGGTGCTGGACAAACCATCGGAAGCAAGACAGGCATCACCGTAATTAAAGATTTATAGGTTGAAAAAACCCAATAGTTTCATTATAATGATTGATGAATGAAGCTAAAAAACTACCAGTATTTTTTCACATTCCTAAGAATGCTGGGACTTACGTTTACAACGTTTCTTTCCGTTTAATTGGCTCGAAACTTGATGTTGGAGGCAAGTTATACAACCTTCAAGTACAAAAGGGTGACCGTATAGTATATCGTTTGATTTGCTCTGCTAAAAATGGACTAAGCGACAAATATAAACTCATGAACAATGCGGGTTGGGTCGTTGTCCAGTACGATGATTTGAATTTAGATGATCTTAATCTGTATTTTGTGGAGGTATGTTCTTCTAGTTTTGGTTGTTATAAAGAAGAAGTGTATTGTAACCTTCCAAATGATACGGAGCCTTATGAATTTCTGATACTAAGAGAGCCCTACAGTAGAATCTTATCTATCTATAGCTATTTAACATCTCCTCAATCATCGCATGAATTAACGAGCGGTTCTTTTGGAGATAAAACATTTATAGAATATCTCAACTCAGATCAACTTGAGAATTCTTGGTTGATTAAATCTTTCTTGAACATACCTCATGATACCATAATAAATGAAGATCACTATAGAGCTACCTGTGATATACTTGATGATATGTTTGTTTCTGACATAAGCGATACAGATCTTTGTCTTTCTAATGTATTTAACAAATGCTATGGTTTTAAGAATATAGATATACCAAACCAAAAGATACACCCTAATAAAACCAGCAAAAAAATAGAACAGCCGTTCAAAACCTTGGACAAACCCACGAAGATGCACTTTAGCAATCAAACAAAATGGGACAGTCTTCTTTATGAAAAGTTTGCCAACATGAAAATCATAGATGAAAAACAAACGAAAGGTAAGGTCATAAATTGCTTTTATGAAGGTTCAAATGGCGGCTTTGGAGATTTCTTAAGGGGTTCTGTCAACTTATTTAACCACTGCATGAGTAATGGGCGTGATTTTGATATAAATATAAATAAACACCCAATTAAAAAATACTTCAAACCATCAGAAAGTATTCATAAACAATTTGATATAGATGATCTGGCTTTAAAAGCTGAAGGCATAAAGCACTTCATACACTCTTTAAAAAAACTAACGCAAAACTGTATAATCTCAACCAAACAGGAGGAAACAAAATACATTTTTTCAAATTATCACCCATGTTTGACAGACAGTAACAATATTATAAACTACCTCAACTCAATGCCGTCGATCAATAACAGGTGCTGTGCTTTTCTTCAAAAAAGATTGCAATTTACAGATCAAATTAACAGCTCTGTTGGTGATTGCTTGAAACAAGAAGGTTTAAAGCCTGTTGGGTATAACATTATCCATTTTAGATTGGGAGATCAAAACAGTTTTTCTAATCATGGTAAAAATTTAGAAGAATTACACAAAGAATGTTTTGTTAAATGCTTCCTAAAATCAAATGAGGACGACAAGCCTATAATAGTTTTATCAGACTCAAACGATCTAAAAAAATACTTAAAAGAAAACAACAAATCATTACCAATTCACATCCTTCATTTACAAAGCAACCATATGCAAAGCAAGCCTTCTGGGTTTTCTGGCGAGATAAAAACAACTGATGATGGTGTTTTTCACGCTGTTTTTGATATGAAACTAATAACATTAGCAAATTCTGTGGAGTCTTATAGTGTATATAAACACGGATCTGGCTTTATTTATTGGATTGCTAAGATATTCGGGGTCCCAGTTAAACTAAACTTAATTAATGCTTAAAGATATCTACAGTCTAAAAAAATCCCTATCATGAAAAAAGTTTTACTCTATGGAAATTGCCAATTAGCCCAATTGGGTAGGTGTTTTTTTTCACCATATTTTGAAGTCTTAAAGCCAGATAAATATGGTATTGAGGTTGCTGAAAAATGGCACAATTATGTGTTTTTCCCTAAGTTCGCGCTTAAAAACGAAGGGTTGCAAAAAGCTTTAAACGATTGCGATTATTTTTTATTTCAACACACACACAATCCCAATTTCACAAGCTCAAAAGAGTTATATGACAAGTGTGAAAAGCCTAAATTATGTTTGCCAAATTTTAGATTAACATTGAATGATCCAGAGTTAAATGATAAAGAGATAAAAGAATCCTACAGAAGGAAGGCTATAGCTGAAGATAATTATGGGAAAGACGCCTTAGATTTAACTGATTGGATTAAATCAAAGAATGAGAGATGGGGCGAATTCTATCAATTAACTGAAAACCTTACAGCGCATCCTTCTGGTCTTTATTACAATAAACTATCGAAGGAAATAAATAGAAAGTTAAGCTTAAATTTGGAACCTCTAAACAAAGACCAACTATATCACAGGAAAGGTTAATAAAAAAATGCTAATTTCTCATACACATAAATTCTTAACCATAGATATACCTAAAACTGGCACGAAGACTATAAGAGAAACTCTTGTAGGCTCTTTAGATTTTGTGGGTAAAGATAAAAACCAACACATTGGCATAAAAAAATGCAAGAATTTTTTTATAGATAACGGGCTTCCATTTGAAGATTATTTCAAGTTCTCTACAGTCAGAAATCCTTGGGAAAGGTATGTTTCTTTTTGTTCTTATATCTTTGATAGAGTATTGTTTTGCGAAAATCATATGGATTCGCTGGATGAAAAATCAGAACCATATAAAAGATTAATGAGACAGTATAATTGCTACGTTAATCTTATCGATAAAGCTGGCAAGGAGAGAAAAAATTTAATAAAAAACCTCATAAAAACTATACCAACTCAATACGATTTTCTTAAAGAATCAGATGGCTCTGTGCAAATGGATATGATAGCCACTACAGAAAACCTCAATGAAGACATAAAAATTTTTTGTGAAAAGGTCGGCATAAAAGAAGAGTTAAAAATTCCACACGCCAATAAAAGTTCTAGATCAGAACCTATTAAAAATTATTACACTCAAGAATTAATTGACATGGTTGCTGAAAAAGAAAAATGGGTAATAGACGAGTTTGGCTACAATTTTCCAGAATGAAAAAATTTTCAAAACGGAAATTCCTCCCTTATACACATATAATATTCTCATGTGAAAAATAAATGCAACTTTTTCACTTAAAATGTATACTCAACATTGAGTTAAAATAGTATACATGTTGCTTATGTTTTGTGTAATATACTTATATGAGTTGTGACAGCAATAAAACCATAACAGAAATCAAAAGAGGCTCTACTTTCGAGCAGACAATTACTTGCTTAGATGAGTCAGATGTAGCCGTGAACCTTAGTGGTTGGACAGTGGAAAGTGATTTAAAGCAGTCTGCGAGTGAAGATACTTTGCTTTCATTCGCTATCGAAAGCGGTGGTTTTGCTAGTGGAATTGTTGGAATTTCTGCAACTCCAGCACAAACACTAACCCTTCCTGCTGATTACAACCTTCAATATGATATAAAATTCACTGAGCCTAGCAGCTCGGTTTATTATACTGAAACATTGTATTTAAAAACCAGCAGACACATCACAGACTAATGGCTGATCCTATAACAGTTAAGATAACGAATTTAAACAGCCCAATAGCCACTGTAAAAGTGTCTAACAAGGTCGCTGAAAGTGCTGTAACCTCTGTTGCTGGTAGAGTCGGTGATATTTTACTAACTCAGGCTGATGTCGCTGGACTTGAGAATGTAAATAACACTTCGGATTTAAATAAGCCTGTAAGTACAGCTACTCAAGCAGCAATAGATACTATATCTCTAACTCCTGGGCCCATTGGCGAAACAGGTCCTATCGGACCTAGTGGAATCCAGGGTCTTATTGGACCTAGCGGAAGTGCAGGTTTAACGGGTCCTAGTGGGATTCAGGGTCCTGTCGGACCTAGCGGAAGTATAGGCTTAACAGGCCCTAGTGGATTGCAGGGTCTTGTCGGACCTGTTGGTCCTAGCGGAAGTATTGGTTTAACTGGTCCATCTGGTGCAGATGCAGTTGTAGACAATACTCCTTATGGTTTATCTTGGAGCGGGGATATTACTCAAGCCGCAACAAGAGACGCTCTTTACGATAAACTAGAAACATTTTCTTTAAGTGGTCATCAACACGTTGTTGCAGACATAACCGATCTTCTGACTGGAGAAATTTCACTAACCAATAAAACACTAGCAGATTCAAGTAATACAATACATGCTGATCAATTGCATTTCAGGGTAAAAGCGGACGAATCCTTGCTTAAAGGACAACCAGTTAAATACGACAGCTTTAACATAGGGGAAAATGCTATCAATGTCAGTTTATCCAACCAACTGACAGACGTTACTATAGGTTTAGCAGAAGAGAATATATCTCAAGGATCTTTTGGTAATATAATTACAGCTGGTGTTTTAGATCATACAGATACGCAGGATTTTAACGAAGGGGAGATACTCTATGTTGATGGTCTTGGTCAGCTTACAGGAGTCGAGCCTACAAGCGGTTACTCTCAACCAATAGCTATATGCTTGAAAAGCCAACAAAATAATGGGTCTTTACAAGTCCTAGCGTCTTACCCTAAACAGCCATCTACAGATGTAAGAAACGATTCTAACGTTTCTGGGGTAAATGTAACAGAGGCTCTTGATAATTTAAACACATCAATACAAAGCATTAAAGATAGTATTGGATTTGCTTGTAGTGATGAAACATCTCCATTATCTGTCGGGCAAGCTATAGCTACAGACATGCCTTATGACATGCTTGTAAGCAGAGTCTATACAAGTTTAACTGCTACTGGATCTTTAAGTGCTACCACGATAGATATTAAACAAGAAGGCTCTTCCATATTGGATTCAACGCTATCTATAAGTGCTGGAGCTAACAACGCAGAAACCAATGTATTTAGTGGTTCGGCTTCTACATTCTCTCTATCTAAAGGAGATCTACTTACTGTAGATATAACAGCTATAGATACAGCAGGAACAGATGCGGGATTAAAAGTTTACCTAGAAGGGGAAATTAATTAAAATGAATTTATATACAATATATGACTCCAATAATCAACAAGCTATATCCAAGGATCGACCTTGGCCTACTGCTGACGGAGTTACTATACCAGATATGGAAGAGGGTATCTATATACTACTTCAGGTCACAGAAGCTAAACCTTTGCATGATCCTGCTACGCAAAAACTTAAAAGACTCCCTGTTAGTTATGATATAGCAAACAAAACAGCGACAATAAAAAGCTGGGAGGTTGTTGAATTAACGCAAGAAGAGATTGACGCTAGGCTTCCTGCTCATGTTGACATTGGAGGTATTAAGTATGATGTTTCAGAGCAAGCTCAGAATGCCTTTACTCGCATGACTAGTCTGATAGATCATGCAGGGATGGATTTAACGGACGAGGTTTCTGTTAAAGATATATTTGGTGTTAGTCATGCAATCACCGTCGAGGCGTATAATTCAGACATGATTCAATATGGTCTTTATTGCTATTCCTTGTTTTTTGTAGAGCCAGAGCCAGTTGATCCAGACATGATTTAATGGACATAATCAATCCATATATCCACGGAGGCGAGTCTGTAGCATTTGACGGCTTTGGTAATCGAAGCCGTAGCTTTAATGGTGTTGATGATTATATTGATTGGGGCGATAGGGATGACTTTAGCTTTGGTGATAGTAGTAATGATTCTCCTTTTTCAATTTCTATATGGTGTAAGCCAAATGACTTGTATAAGTTTAGGATGCTTAACAAGTATATAGACCCTACAAATAAAGAATGGCTATTTAATTTTAACACAACCGATCAAATTACTTTTTTTATATATGATCAAAGGTCTTTTGCTAGAAGGGGTGGTGCTACTCCAGCATTGAGTTCACTGCAGGGAACTTGGATACATTGCGTAGCCACTTACGATGGCAGGGGTGGGGCAAATGCTCATGAAGGCATTAAGATTTATGTAAATGGTGTTTCTCAAACGATTACCAGTAATAATGCAGGTAATTATACTGCAATGCACAATACAAATTGTGCCATGACTACACATGCAGATACAAATAAATACACGGATGGTAAATTGGCAGACATTAGACTGTATAATTCCGAGCTATCATCTACAGACATCTCCGACCTATACAACGGAACTAACCTCACTACAAACCTAGTAGGTCACTGGCTCAAGGATACAGATGACGTTTTAGATCATTCTGTTAATTCTAACAATGGTGAAAACTTCGGTAGTATATTCTCACCCGATAACCCATCACCAGCGGTAGAATTTGGAAGGGCTTCACGTAGCTTTGATGGTGTTAATGATTATATTGATTTAGGTGATAGTGATGACTTTAGCTTTGGTGATGGAAGTAATGATTCACCATTTTCTGTTAGTGCTTGGATAAAAATGGAGAATCATATAAAGTTCCGTGTAATTGGTAAATACAAAGACCAAACACCAGATGAAAGAGAATGGCTTTTTTCTACTGATTCATCGGGAAGGTTGATGATTTTTCTTTCTGATAATATTAATGGTGGTAGTATAAACAGAAGATATTCTGACACAACCATAATGGCAAGTTACGTTGGACAATGGATACATGTTGTAGCGACTTATGATGGTAGCGGAAGCGACAGCGGTATTAAATTATATATAAATGCGAGTAGGGTGGATGATATCTCACAGTCATCTGGTAATTACACTTCAATGGTAAACACAGGTGAGCCTTGCAAAATTGGCACTACTATAGTTAGCACAGGCGCAAATTACACTGAAGGTAATATTGCAGACGTAAGGATATATAACACTGATATATCTTCCTCAGATGTAACCGATTTATACGCTGGAACTAACGTAACCACTAACCTAGTAGGGCGTTGGATAACAGACAACGATGACGTAGAAGATAAGGCTGGGATAAATGACGGAACTAACTTCGGATCAACTTACTCGTATGATGCCCCATTTCCAGTCGACAAATTAATAGACACTTACGCAAGTGCTTGTGGTGCTTACTCACTCAGAGAGCTAACGACTGCTTGGGCTGGTCAACCAGTTGTAGAAGTAAGAAGAATCTTTGATGGAGCGTATAGTGATTTTACAGCATCGGAAATAACCGACGGTACGCTGGCTACTTGGTGTCAAGGTACATCAGCTTTTGTTCGTACTTGGTATGATCAAAGCGGTAATGGTATAGATGTAACACAAACCACAGAAGCCAACCAACCAAGAATTGCTACCAATGGTGTTGTTGAATCAGATAACGGAAAGCCAGCAATAAATTTTGATACAACTGGGGCAGGGTTTAGTAACACTGGAAGCTTTGATTATGAAGGTGGTGTTTCTTGGTATGCAGTCACACATACAACAGTCAATAGTAGCCAAGATCGTGTTTGGTGTGATGATAAAATTGGCGAGCAAGGGTTTGTTATATTTTATACAAGTGGATTATATTTTTTAAATGATGGTGCTGGCTATATAAACCATACAGCAAGCGGTGCAACTACAAACAAGCAATTAAGATCGTATAACTTCGATGAG
>Ga0181400_1000017_pt1 | contig 60069 bp, 69 predicted proteins | sample 23SPOviralmetaG_FD_130129 | JGI IMG/M metagenome (GOLD analysis project Ga0181400, IMG submission 130129) | Marine viral communities from the oligotrophic San Pedro Time Series (SPOT) site, San Pedro Channel, CA, USA - 23 SPOT_SRF_2011-06-22 | ecosystem: Environmental > Aquatic > Marine > Strait...
GAACGTTTTGGTAAGTTAAGTAACACAAGTACCAAACTAGAAGTATATGAAAAACACTTTCCAAATCTCATGCAAAGATATAAAAAAGATGGTTTTGAAATGCTTCAACACTTAGACACAGAACTAAGACCTGAATTAATTAAATTATATGGGCAGTACAGTCAAGAATATAAAATTGACTATGAAGATCTAATAAGGAAACTAAGACATGGCTAAAAAGATGTTAATTACCGGTGCTAGCAGTGGTATTGGTAAATCTATTGCTGATAAATTTGAAAATTCAGAATATGACATTATTACAGTTGCAAGAACTGGTGATATGACTGAGAATGGTGACTTAATGGATGCAGAATTTAGACAATATCTAATAGACAAATACAATCCTTACATCTTTGTTAATAATGCTGGTGCATTTATGAGTGACATTACCCAAACTATGACTTTAAATGTAGTTGCTGCTATGCATCTTTTTGAAGGCTTTTATCAAAAAATGATGAGAGGACATATTATTAATATGAATAGCTTTGGCTCTAAACTTGCTGGTTATCCTGATATGGGTAGAGAAAGAGCAAACTATTATGCTAGTAAAAAATCTTTTTTAGAATTTGTAAGAATGCACGCAAGAAACAAAGAAAGACCCATTCATATTTGCAGTATTATTCCTAGTGTAGTTCGTTCAGGCATGAACGATATGGATGATATGTATAAAAACATTCCTCACGATTATGATAAAGTAGATTACAATTCTACTTTTCCTATACCACCTGAGTATTTAGCAGATACGGTTGAATGGATTATCAATCAACCACCATATGTAGACATTGAAGAACTTGTAGTAACAATGCACAATAAAATAACTTCTTTCAATCCAATGGTAAGTACTAACGTTGGACTAAAGCAGAAATATAAAACAACGAGAAAATAATATGAGACCAAATACTGGAGCAAAAATACCTGTTTTAAATTGGAAAGACGCAGAAGAAGTTTTGTCAAATCCTCACTTCTATCATGTGTATAAAATCAAAGCAGATATAGACTTAAGTTTGTATAGAGACCTTTATCAAAAAACCATAGACAAATATGAATTCTATGGCAAAGATGGTCTTAACACCTATGACGCCATATCTCTACAATATAATAAAAGCGAAGGCAAAGATCCTTATTCAGACGGTGTAGAATACGGTGGTCTAAATAAAAATGATGATGGTGAAATCATCTTTAATCCTAATTCTTTTACAGGTCGTTTAGATGGCGCAAAAGATAGAAGTGATAAGAATGATATTGGAGATATGTGGAAAATTTGGTTTGATTACTTAGAAGATAAATTTCCTAATATTCACCTATTTAGAACAAGAATTTTAAGAACAAAACCTGGTCATTCAGCTCCTATGCATATCGACGAAGAAGCAAGCAGAATACATTTACCGATCTTTACAAACAAATACAATATTATGTGGTTTCAAGAAACACCTTATTATTTGCCAGCTGATGGAAGCATATACTTGTGTAATACAGGAGCAGTTGCTCATCAATTTGCTAATTTATCAGGTTTTTCTCAGTGGATGGGTGAAGAAATAGCTAGAGTGCACTTAGTTACTGTGGCAAAACCTAAAAGTAGGATGTATACGAATTGGGCATAAGAGATACATGGCTGCATAAATTAGATATCGATATAGATATTGATAAACTTCGCCATCAGTTTGTAAACGAAGTCATGCCACTTGGTGATCCAATAATTCAAGGTGAAACGTATGGTAGTAAATTTGGTGGTTGGGGTGTTCTTACTGGTGACGGTGACTGGAAGAATGGTATGGTTAGCGGTCAACTTGCATTTGGAGATGATGGCTACGATTTTAAAGCAGCACACGATCATAATATTCATCACGAATTTAACTACAAACATAAAACAGAAATATGCACTGGATATATCGAAAAGATCATAGATCAAATTGATGATATGGGATTACATCCAAGAAGAGCTAGATTTACTGTGCTTCAAGCTGGCGGTGAAAGTACTATACACACAGATGCATTACCAGGTAAATACGCATTGAGATTGCATATTCCACTTATAACAAACGAAGATTGTGTTCATATTGTGTATGATGAAGATGACAATGTTATTGATGAAGTTAATTTAAAAGCTGATGGATCTGCGTATGTTATGTGGGTAAACAACAGACACCAGATTAAAAACAACTCCGATAAAGATAGATATCATTTATTGATGAGCGTTTGGGATACAAAACCTGTTCATGGACCTTTTCATTATCCTCAGAAAAGTATTAACAAGCTAAAAATAATGGCTGCTGCTCATGAAAATCAGTTAAAAATTGTGCAGTACAGAAGTGAAAAAGAAAAAAATTGGAATGATCCGAAGACTTATTCGTATTCGTCTAGCACATCTGCCAAACCAGCAAAATAGTATTTAGTTCCAGACTGAGTTTGCAAATCAACAAATTCATCATATGTCATTTCTATAATCTCAAAGTCTACACCACCCATACCGCTTTCAATACCATTAGTAATGATTGGTGCTACTACTTCTTGCATTTTTAGTGCAGATTTTTTATCTTTCATTACTCTCCAAGTAACCATAACAAAATCACCGTTATCGTTACCCACACTATCTAAAGTTCTTAGAAAGAAAAGCAAAGTATTATCATCAACAAAAGGCTGTTGGCAATTTAGAATATCTGCAAGTTGGTCTTTTGTAAAATGAGAATAGATATGAAGACCAAATCCTGATTCATCAAGACCTTCGCTTTTGTCTACTGTCATTGTTGTTTTAGATGCCCACATTTATTATACCTCTTTGTTATTTATTATCTCAGTTAGCTGTTCGTAGGAAAGGTCATAAAACGAAAGTTTAAACATATACCTGTCATACGGTCCATTTTTCACACCATGCGTGTGGGAGACATTAAGTACAGCTTTATGATACTTACACTTTTCCATACCTTCATCATCAAAAAACATTACATTAGCATTGTGTGCTTCTCTATCGTGTAACAAACAATTTACAGCACATTGAACTTGATCATCAATATGAGGAGTTAAAATAGAATTTGCTAGTAGTTTGTGGTATAATGTTTTAGGAGTATATTTTTGAAGACCATAATATTCTATGAATCTTTGTGATTCTTTTAAAGCCACTGGCATATCGTGGGTATGGTCGTATACAACTTCAAAAGGAGATTTATCAGCGTCTGAATATCTATCGTCTACGTACTTGTCCCAATCTACAAATGAAAAACACTCTTTTTGTAGAGCTTTTTCATCAAATTCAAAGGTGATATCGGTTACGTTTCTCATGACAATAAATAGTATAGAGTATTTATTATGAATTTTGTTTGTTTAAAATGGGGAAAGCGTTACTCTGCTGAGTTTGTTAACAAGCTCTACGGTATGCTCAAGCGCTATCACACAGACTTTATATTACATTGTGTAACAGAAGATTCTACTGGAATTGATAAGAATGTTCGCATTATTGACTTGCCTGATTTAGGTGTAGAAAAATGGTGGAACAAAATGATTCTATTCAAAGGAGACTTTGAAGTATCTGACGGTATCTTTCTCGATTTAGATCTTATTTTGCAAAGTAATTTAGAATTGTTTTACAAACCATCTGAAAATATGAAATTCCTATTTACTGATTGGATAGACCTTGAAGCTTTAGGAAAAATAACATTTGGCGATGGATACAAATATTGCTCTATAAATTCAAGTGTTTTGTCTTGGAACAAAGACACTCAAAAAGATCATATATGGGAAGACTTTATTTCTAACAAAGAAAAAATCCTTTACTTATATAAAGGTATTGATAATTATATAGAAAATAGACACACATATGATTTGTATGAAACAGGAAATGCATACTCATATTGGAATTGCAATGAAGAATACAGAAAAACACCAATTATTTTGTTCGACTATAAGCAAACAAAACAAGATGAAATTGACAAACCATGGATCCATGAGTTATGGTCAAGCTAAAAAGATTATACGCCAAGGCTATACCATGCATGATTCAGAATTAATTAATGAAGCTCATAGGATTTGTAGTGAAAGATACTTTGAGATGATGCGTAGAGGAAAAATATGACATTTCACAGCAATGACATTAGAAATGACAAGTTACTAACTAGATATTATCTAGATAAGTTTCCAATACCTGTGTGGGAATGGTCACGTCAAATGCAAGAAATTTTGTATAGACATCCTCATAGAGCTGAAGATTTTGCAAGATCTTTTTCTCGAAACCAGTTTGTAGCAAAAACTTGGGCGCTTGAAACTATGCAAACAATTCCTGCACCAGAGTTAGATGATAATCCAGTCTTCACTATTTGCGGTTCTTGGTATGGAACTATCTTTGTTCCTTTGATCAGATATATTTTTGGTAATAATACTAAAATGAATCTTGTTGATTTTGATAAAGGTGCACTTGAAATGGCTGGACAACTTCATGGTCACAAAACAATAAAACATTTTCATTTAGATTTAAATTGGGATCTACACAGAGTGAAAAGAATGTCAACAGATATTCTTATTAACACATCAATGGAACATCTTTATCCATGGACTAATGAAAGTTTTGGCGGTAAGCTTTGCGTATTTCAATCTAATAACTTTACACAAGACCATGCTCATATTAACTGCTCTGAAACATTAGAGGAATTTGTAGAAAGTATGAACATGGATGAAGTGTATTATAGTGGCGAAATACCTTTTCATGATTTTGACGATTTTCACAAGAGATTTATGGTAATTGGTAGAAAATGATAAACGTATTTTGCACAAGATGGGGTGAAAAATATCCTGTTGAATATGTTAACAACCTTTACTTTATGGTAAGAAGACACTTGCCTATGGAATTTAGATTCTTTTGTCAGTGCACTACCACAAGAGGTCTTCATCCTAAAATTGAACAATTACCTTTCTTAGAAGATCTTCCTAATTCTACGCCTGAAAAGATGTGGGCATCTCCTGATCATGTAAGAGGTTTGCCAAGACTTTGGGATAGACCTAAAATGAACTATTGGAAACCCAATGGTTGGGGTATTAAAGGTCAAAAGATAGCTTTTGATTTAGACGTAATTATTCAAAAAGATCTTACACCTTTGATAGAACTTCATCAAGATAAAATTCTTTTTGGTAGATCTTGGTGGCATGATATGGACTTAGAGAAAAAACCTAGATGGAAAAAATGTCATAGCGCAAAAATCAATGGTGGTTGTTTTATGTGGAATGACGAACAAAGTAAACCACTATGGAATGATGCGAAAAGAAATGCTGAAAAGATTTATCATATCTATACGGGTGGAACAGACAACTGGCTTTCTGAAAAACACATAGACAAATTTGATTTTATTCCTTCTTCTATGTATTATTCATTTAATAGAGGATGCGAATGGCCAGATGATATTCAAATGCATAAGCTAAGAGAAGATAAAATAGTTTGTGTGTTTAATTGTGACGTTGGCGATCCATTACATTTTGAATTACACGAAGCAGCAAAGGTACAACCATGGGTCAGCAAATATTGGCATTAAGAATTGGGGATAAATATGGCCCTGAGTATGAACACTATTTAAAATCTAAATTTGACAATATAACATTTATCAATAAACCTTTCTTTACAGAAATGAAACTGCAATGGAACAAAATGTGTGGAATGCGCTTTGACACTGATGAACCTTTAGTAGTTATAGATATTGATATGCTGTTTATGAATGATTATGAAGATATCATTAATTACCCTATCAAGAAAGGTGAATTTCTTGGAATGAAGTCTTGGTGGAAAGACACAGAAAAACCAGGCTATTCTTTGAACGGTGGTTTTTACAAGTATTATCCAAAAGATTGCAGATACATATTTGATAAATTCTATAGCGATATAGACTATTGGCAGGAATATTACATTAAGAATGGAACAACTGTTGGACCAGTAAATGGTGAACAGTATTTTGTAGAAGATTCTGTAAAAGAAAGATTAGAACTAAAATTTCTTCCTCAAGAATGGTATGGTAAAATGATTCTTCATCCAACTACTAAATGGTTGGAAGAATGCAACAATGCATATCCAGGTGATTACTTTTATAAAGATGGAAAATTTAACGAAGACGTTAAGATTGTTCACTTTCAAAGATCACATTCGCTTCATGAATTATTGCAAACAACTCTACAGGAGTAGTTGCTTTTCTAATTCTTGATTTTAGCTCTTTAGACGCGTCTCTTACACTTGGAATATCAAAGACTTCGATCTTCATTCTAAATAGATCTTCATGAGAATAATTCGATCCAATGTGAGCTACTGAAATAGATGGTACTTCAACAGGAACTTCTTGAACTACTTCAACAACTCTCTCCACTGTAACTGTTTCTGGATCTTGTTCAACAATTACTTCTTGAGTATATTGACCACCTTTAGCTTTCCACTCTAGGTATTCAGCAAAGTCTCTTTCAGTTTCTTCTTCATTAGCGCTGTATAGATTAGTCATTTCTTGAATTTGATCAATGTCAAATGTTGCAATCAATTTACTAAACATGCTACCAGGAACAATATTTGTAGAAAGATTTTCGATTCTACCCCAACCTTCAGAATCAAAGTATGCTGTTTGAACAAGTGTTCTAGATGTATCAGCAAACATAGCATAGATGAAGTTTAATTTACCGTTATTAAACTCTTCTCTTTTTCTTTGGGCCATAGTAACTTGACCTCTTTTTGGGCCTTGTACTGTTGGTTCGGTTGTATCTTCTGTAGTCATGATTTATTTATTCCTAACCTATTAGATTAAAATAGTATGTGTTTATGTTACTAGCTGATCCATTTGGAGTTGCTGTAGTAGAGTATGTTGGATCAGCAAATGAAAACGATGAGGGCTGACCTGTTTGTTTCTTATCTACAAAAGATCCTCTATTAATACCTGTTTGAGTAGTTGATACTGTGTAATTTAAATTGCCATCATCTAATCTTCTACGTAAAACTGGAAGTAAAATATTATTTACCAAGTTAGCAGTGATTGCATCGTCTTTTTCTCTTAAAACATTTGCTGTAGAATTCCATCCAACTGGATAAGCTGTAAAAGTTGGAATAGTAGTTAAAGCTGTTTTTAACCAAAGCTTATAAGTTACCGTGCCTGCAGAATATGTTGTATCTTGAAAGATAGTACCTTTATCAGTCCATGTACCTGCACCACCACTTGTAGGCGCAGATGTCGAAATTCTATAAGTTCCTACTTCATCACCACTTTTCATATCTGTAATACATTGAGCAACAATTTCATCATAGATATCAGATTCAGCTGCGCCAGCTAATTGAAGTTTTCCAGCTCCAGTATTCCAGTAAAAATAACTATCTGAGTTAAAAGTGCTAGCTGAAGGATAAGATGGAACTCTTCTATCTTGATAGTAATTATACGTAGTTACAGTATTTGTTCCAGTAGAAGCTTGTGCTGGCCAATCACCAGCGGATGGAGCAGCTGTTCCATCATAAGTAGGAGTGGTATCGTCAGCGGCATCTAGCGTTCTAGCATTATTATTAGTACTTTGAGTTGCAATGGTATTAGCAGCTGACCCAATTAAAGTATAACCAGTTGCACTACCACTTTGAACTAAACCATTTGTAATAGTGCCTGCAGACAAAAGCGCGGCATATCGTGCTCTTAGATTATAACAAATCCGATCTAATTCGGCATCTGTCATTTCTTTCAAGCCATCATTTCCTGATTTTATCTTAAGTGGTCTAGCCATATTATAACCTTTACTGTAGTAAGGAACCTGTAATTAGAACAGTGCCATTTACATCTTCAATATTTAGAGTTTGCGAGTTAGTAAATGTAGCACCACCGACTGTTAATTCCAAAGATTGCGGAGAAAGTACTGATGTTGAAGATACTAGTCTCCATTCAGCATATCTGTACGCACCATCTGAATCAAGAGTATTATTTCCAACTTTTGCTGAGTGTTGAACAATATTTAAATTTGATCTTTCAGCAGAACTCATACTTAAAGCTTTTGCTTGAGCAGTTGGATCATCAATAAGTGTAGCATCTAGATAGTAAAGCTCTGCAGCTTGCCTACCAGCAAATACTCTTCCTTTTTCTTGTTGTTTATTAGAAATTTCGATTACAATACCATGAAAATCTGCATCCGAATCAGAATCATGTGGTCTTGGAAGACCAATGTATCTATGTCTATTATCGCCTTCAGCTAATGTTAGACCAGATCCATCTGAGTCACCAGTCGATTGAAGGTAAATTTGCATTCCAAAAAGGTCTGAATCGTGTTCAGAATCATAACTAACTTTTACAGTATTAAATCCTGCATTACCTAAATCTCCGCCTACATGTGTTTCAGTACCAATAGTTACACCACCATTACCAATTAATCCTTCACTATCAGAAATAACAGTTTGTAGCCAACCAAATTCAGTTTTGTTATGAAGAAGATTATAAATCTTCTCAGCAATGGTAGCGTTAGTATCACCAGCTACTAGATTTAACCTTGAGTCGGTGTCGTCTGAATCTCTATTTTTACCTGGTCCGTAAGGAACATTTAAAGTAAGATTTCCAGCAGGAATTGCAGATGGATCAGCAACTCCACCACGTCCATACATATTCACTGTAATGATATGTGTTTCTGAATCAACAGCATCAAATCTTGGATTTTTGTTAAATCTATCATCAACCCAAAGAGAACCATTATCTACATCAAAACTAGGTGGTGTATTACCAACAACAGCAACGGCGTTCAAAGCAATAATTTCTTCTTCACCAGTAAAATCAGCTGGTCTTAATTTAAATTTATTAACAAAAGATTGATTGAATTGTTCTTGCGAAACTCCACCAATTAAACCAGTCATATTTTTTAGAACTACTGATTTTCTACCAAACAATAAACTATTGCTTATTGAATCAATACCATTTGTTGTTGTATTTAAAGTTTCTCCGATGGATGCAACTCTTGGCGTTGTCTGATCTTCACCAACTGCAACAAATGTTATTTCAATTCTTGATGCTACACTTCCTTGATCTGAGTCTCTTGTAAAGAAGAAAGTATCGCTATCATTTGGAATAAATTTATACAAAGGTGTAATTGCTTGATCTACATAGCTTGTAAATGCGAAAGAAGCCTCGACTTCTAGAAGTTTATCACCACCATAAATATACACAATAGATTTATCTACAGAGTCAAGTTCAGCTTTTACTGTAGAGTCAAGAGATGAAAGCGCAGAATTTGTATTGACAGCATCTCTAATAGCTTTTGCAATTCCTTCTTTTTCAAAATCAGAATCAGCGGAAATACTAAATTGAATATCGACTACACCACCACCGAATGCTCCACCACCTGCTGCATTCACAGGAGAAATATCTGCATCTACTGTACCATCACTATCATGTAGAACTCGTTTAGATCTATTAGAGATTGCTAAAGAGGCATACGCATCTGAGTCAAGATTGCGGTGACGGGCTGCAATAGGTGAACTGCTTGGATAGGTAAAAGCAGCATTAGTAAGCGGTCTTTCGCCTGCATCAGAATCAAGTAAATAACTTTGACGAATTCTAAGTGAGATATTGTTACCAGCTTCGTCTGAATCTAAAAGTCTGCGAGCAATAACTCTAATCTGTGCACCATTTTGAAACTGCTGACCTGAGATTGAAGAACCTACTAGTCTATTTGCAGGAACATCTCCTGTTTTAGTAACAATCAATACATCAGAAGTACCATCCGAATCTCTTGTAACAGAAGGTCGTTTAGTATACAACTTTCTGTTAGACAAGTTAATCGCAATTTCGCCTTCTTCGATCTGATCAGTTTGAGGCTGACCTTCAGCATTTAAACCACTTGATTGAGATCTTCTATGTTGGTATACCGGTCTACCGTTACTAAAATTAATTGCCATTGTTTTATCCTAAGTATTGAATGACTGCTGAGCCAATAAATGGTTTTTCAGAGAAAATCAGAATATTGCCACTATCATCTACTATATTTGTTACTGTAATTTCTTTATACATATCATCTACATCTGCAAAACCAGTGTAACCATCACCGCTATAACCAGCTGTATTCGATCCGGCTGCAGCACCTTGGCTGCCCCAAACTGTTTTAAATCTAACTGCTTTTGCAGTTTCTGAATCAGATTCGTTATCAATTGCATTGTACAATTGAGTTCTAATTACATCAAGGAATTCTGTAGTTACTGCAGCTGTATTATCTGTTTGATAAGATCTTTTGTAAATTTTAAAATTCATTAATTTGGTTACTGATTCAAAATCTCTTTGGCTACCAGATGTACCTTTTGTAATAGGTAATACATAATACCCATTAGCAACTTCAGTAGAACCATCAACTGTAAGTGCTGAAGAAAGCTGATGCCACTGTTCTGAATCCCATGAGTCTTGATAAGTTGTTGTTACAGTCGAAGACGATAATCTTACATCAGATGTGTTAAACACCCAACCAATATCGTGACCGCAGTAAACAAATTCGTATATGGTACTGTTTGTTCTTAGTTTTACTGGAGAAGAAGCATATCCTCCTGATACAATAGTTCCACCAAAGTTAATGTTATAATCTAAGAAGCCTTCAGAGTCTACAACTTTTTTAGCAGAGCAATTTTGGAAAGAACCATTATAGTCTCTTATTTTTGTATGATTAGAATTAGGATATGTTAGACCATTTCCTGATGTGGCTTGAGACCATTCAACTCTTTGATCGCTATCTGCAAATTTATAAGGCGATGTCCAAACATTTATTTCTTTACCATTTGATATCGATTCGCGAGATTCACGAATCCTAATAACATCACCAATTTCTGCAAGTGGGAGAACAAGATTAACTCTTCTTACGCTCTCAACACCACTTAGATCAACATCAATTTGTTCACCTCTAGAAAGAAAATACATTTCAGAATCTAAATAGAGATCTGGAATTCCATCACCATCAGAATCAGCAAAGATCTTAAAACCAGTTTCAGAATCAAAGAATCTAGTGCCAGCACCCTGATTATCTGAATCTATACCAGTTGTTCTAAATCCAACTCTTTGAAACTTTCCAGTTCCATGAAGTTCACCTACTCTATATTCGAATTCACCGAAGTTTCTACGATATCCGTAATAAGGTTGTGTGTTATCTGTACCAACTGGATTATCACCAAAGTTTTGATATACATCAGCAATAAGGTCATTTATCTTTGCACCACCTTTACGAGCTGAATCACCAGTGCCAGAGTCTGGCGAAAGGCCGAGGTTAATTAAATCACGAGTTCCCATAGTTTATTTATTCCTTACTATAAATTAATATCTCTAATAATCTTAACAATATTTCCATCAGAATCGCTAAGGTTAATAACTCTAGGACTATACTGACTATCTGAATCAAGGATAGCTGATGCATCTTCTGTAAAAGCAAAACCAACTTCACTTCCTATAAGATCACTATCACCTCTTCGCAAAGCATATAAGTTTTGTCTATCAGAATCTGTAGATCCTGGTGTGGCAATTGCTGCTCTTGAATCGAAAATTACTGTAGTGTTTGCAACTGGACCAGAAATAAAGACTTTACTATCAAATTCAAGTTGCCATTCAATTGTTCTTCTACCTGCAATCTCTCCAACCCAGTCATCTGTCCAAGTAGCTGCTGTAAGAGTAATCGGCATATCAAAATCATTTGTAGGTACCGGTGTATCTGAATCAGCATCAGCTGGAAAATGTCTAACTTTTACGGTATACGCTGGCTGAAAGAAAGGTAAAATCTGTTCTATAATCTGCCATCCATCATTTAAGTTTTTTGTTTCAATGTATAAAGAGAATGAAAGATTATATGGAACAGGAGTCTTGATGTTTTGTCTTCTGCCTTTAGAATCTGGTGTGCGAATAAAATCTTGCTTACTAGTAAGTTTTCTATTTACATCATAGTTCATTGCAACTAGTTCATAAGACATTCTTGGAAGAAGTTTTTCAAACATCTCTTCTTCAGGTTTAAATTGTTTTTGAGCTTCAAGCCATTTTGCTCTTGGTCCATACGCAATAGGAACAGGAACTAATTTCCCATCTCTTCTTTTCAAAACAATATTATTAAAGAGACTACCAAAGACTGCAGTTGCGTTCTTAATAGTTTCGTGATAAAAGTGACGACCAATCATTAAATATCATCCAAATTTCTAATTCCAGGCACTTTGTGTGCTCTTGCTGTATAGTCATCAGTTAGATTTTTAGGTCTTTCGACAACATTACCTTCATAATCAGTTACTTCTTGTTCTTCAGCTTGTTGTTCAATTACTGTGTTATCAGCCCAAGAATCAAGTATCGCATCACTATCTGTAATATCTATTGCTTTTGTTTCAGAATCAGTAAATGAAATACCTGCTTTGGCTTTTGAAACAATTTCATCAGTTGATGTAAGTTCATTTCCAACATTATCGTAAGAAACTGCAGTTGGGTTAAACTCAAGATCTTCACCAGAAAGTTCGAACAGTTTACAGTGTAATTTATACTGATAGTTATCGCCTAACTGATAAAATGCCCCATCATGGAAAGTAGTAACACGTAAAATCTCAAACACTTTAGGTACATACTGTTTTTTATTTTGTGCTGATCTACCAAATGGTATTACAATTAAATCACCTTCAAGTGGTCTTGAACGAGCATATTTAGAAAGCAAAACTTCGTAACTATCAGAATCAGCAGATCTTTGTTCCAATGTAACTCTGTAATCAGAATCTATGTTTTCAAAATTATTGATTGCAACGTTCATAATAACTTCTTCACGGAATTCAATACCGTACTGAGTCATTACATCGCCTTCACCTTCAAATCCAGCAGCGGCAGCAAGTAACATATCACATTGAAAACCTTGATCAAAAACAGATTCAGGTCTTTCGTTCCAAATATCATCAGTATAATCAGATGCTCTTGGCATATACCTTACAGTAATACCATTAACATTAATAGATTCTCTAATGAGGTTTTGAACTAATCTTTGTTCATTAGTTGAAAATCTGGCTGAATTACCAAATTGATTAATGTAACCATCAATATATGTATTTTTAATTCCAGCAGAAAGAGCATAGTCTCTATTTACTTTTTGAATAGATCTATTTAAGTTTTCGCCAAATTCAGAGTCATTGTCGCTATCGCCATCAAAGCCGCTAGATGCAATAGTAAATCCTGAATAATTGTTTGTTATAGTCATTAACCATAATACCCGGCGTCGTACCCTACTCTTACAAGTCTTGCCATAATTTCTGCAAATGCATCTTCTATATTATCAGCATCAATTCTAAAAGAAGAAGCTGTATCACCTTCAATGGCGTTAAAATCACTATATAGTAATCTTTGATTTGCAGCAGACAATTTAGATGATTGAGTTCCAGCTTGTAATCTTGCTAATGCTCCATCAAAGTCAAGTCTAAGATTTTGTGGAGAAAATTCATTTTGAACTTTCAATAAACCATCAGAGCCAACTCTTAAATAGGCAGGAGCAGAAATACCATATTCACCGTTTCTAACATTAATAGTATTAATATCAATACGACCAGATGGATTTGATCTAGAGAATTTATCTCTAAAGCTTTGTCTACTTTGGCTTGGAATATTTGTTGATAGAATTACAACATCACCTTCACTTAGATTTTTAAATGCATCAGAATCAAGACCGCCAGATATACCTCTTTTTGTAAAAGTTGTATCGCTATCCCATTGAATTTGATCAGAAGATTTAACACCAAGAATTCTAAAATCACTATCGCCTGTAGGTCTTTCAAGTCTCTGCAAACGTCTGTTTTTATCGGAGTCTGTGGCATAAACTGCTTCCATAAAATTACCAACTTTAATAAAAGCGGTACGAAGCGGATCTCCAGTGTTTGAGTTTGGAGAATTACCGATATTAATCCTTACGTTATTTTTTACTCTACGGTCTGCAGCATTAAACGAAACTTCAGTTCCACCGTCATTTAATACAGGAGCTGTACCAACTTCGTCTACACCATCACCATAGTTTGGTTTTAAAATATCACTTAGATTACGATTTGTCATTTGTAATTCCTAATAGGAGACTTTCAATTCTTTGAAGAGCATCTTGAACTTCTTCTTGTTTTTCTTCTAGTCTCAAAAGCCTTTCTTCTTTTTGTTTTTCTTGCAGCTTTTTATTTTTTGCTGCTGTATAATCTGCTCTATTAACATTTAATATAGCACCGCTTTTTTCATTACGAATATAGTTTCTCATTATATTACCGCAATAATTCTCAGATCTTTAATTGCAGGTATAAAAGATTCGTTTTGCACTTTAAAGATGATCTTAATTTTAAAGGCTTCAAACTCTTCAGCAACTTCTTCGATAAGAGAGTACTCTACAAAATCAGAAGAAGATGGGAAACTATCAAAGTTTGTTTCATTTACGGCTTGATTTCGCGGAAATGTCTGCCAATCAAAATCTTCGAATGGCGTATTATCACCAACTGGTCTGGCTTTATATTGAACAATTAGTTCACTACCAGGTTCCATATCAGCATCAAAGAGTACTTTTAGCTGATTTGCTGGTACTTCAAGTTCAACTTCATTAGTGATATATTGAGCAAACTCTTTATTATTCTGCACAGCAGCAATGTAAGAAATAAACTCATTGTGAACGTTTTCACTATCAGCAACTGTAACTTGAGTTGTTGTAAAGCCAGTTTCTAATTCTGAATCAGTAATAAAGTCTCCAACTACATATTTTTCAGTAAACATGGTTGACATAGCATCTACTCTAACAATTGGTGAAAGATACTCATTAGTATTAGTAAAGGTCAGTTTGTTTTCAAAATCAGATGTATTGGTTTTGTTCAAAGTGTTTTGAACTATCTGAGGGAAGTTAAAATCTACGAATTCATCAACATCAGCTTCAGCAAAATCTGTTTTAATATTTGGATTTTGATAATAGATAGAGTTCGTGTTATAACCATACTTGTTAGAAGCTGGTCTCACATCTACAATAGAACCACTTGTTGTTTTAATTTCTGAAGTAGCATTAGTTCCATCAAAAAGAACAGGTGAAATGTTAGTTTTCACTCTATCAAACTGAATATTAGAAGTAGCTACTGTATTAGTACCACCACCTTTACCAGCTTTAACACCTTTTCTCCAAGATACATAACTTTGTTCTGAATCAGCTTCACTCAAATCGATAAAGTATGAATCTTTAGTAGCATATTTCACATTGTGAGTTTTACCAGAAGCTGTACTTGTAAGATTTGATATTCCATCTACATTGTTAATCAAAGTAACTGGTATACCGTTTAAGTTTGACGCAGAATTAAATCTAGCGTCTTCTGAATCATTAGATGATGGGAAAAGATTATTTCCTTGAGCACCTAGAATTCTTACTTGGTGTGTATCATTAGGACCATACATACCATGGTTTTCGTGATATACTTTTACAAAGTGAGAATTTTCAAATGTTTCTAGTGCAAGACCATCATAAGTTTGACCAATTGGATTTGCATAGAAGTTATTTGTATCTTTAAACGTAATACTAGCATCTTCAGTACCAAAGTTTGCTCTATATACTTTAAACTTCATATCTCTATTTTGATCTGCAGTCCATGTCGAATTGTTTTGCGACTTAAAGAAAGAACCATAATAACCACCAACGTTTGGTTGTTGATCAATTTTACCGCCAGTGATTACATCATTTTGACCTTGTACAGCTGTCCATGCAGTTGTTTTATCAGAAGGAGTAAGTAGAACAATACAATATTCTTTGTATGCTTCAATGTAGCATGGAGCATCAAATCTAAAGTTAGTTTCAACTGTTGGTGTAGTTAAGTTTTCATTTGATTTAGACACTGTAACTCGAGAATTAGCAATAATTTCTGGTCCAGGATAGCCATTAATCATGTTTCTAATTTGACACTGTACTTGATTTTGAAGATCTCTTGTATCCACAAATCCAAGCCATACATCAACTGAAGTAATGAATGAGCCAGTTCTTCTTGGAGCATCTATGTTTGGATCAAAGTTATTTGGATTAGAACCAGCATCTAAAGGAAGAGTGAATGCTTGTGCAATCGGATCTTCATACTTAGCAGTAGTGCTTTCTACTCTGGAAACATTAGTTGAATTTCTAGCAATTGTAACATTGTTTCGAATAGTTTGTGCTCTAACTGATACCATTTCACCTACATCGAAATATCCTCTTGATGTGAATGAGCCGGCTGCAAAAGTTGTATTTGCTCCATCTAAATCAGTAATAATAAATCTTTTCACACCAGTCTTAAATGTATTAGCTGGAATAGTAAATCTTCCACGAAGTTCACCAATATTATCTGAAGTCAAAGATCCAAGAGCTCCATATTCTCTTGTAGTTGCTGTTGGATCAAAAGGAGTCTGCTGTACAAATCTAGTAACATCAACACCATCAAATTCTACTTTCAAGGGAACATTTGGTCTCATTCCTTGCACATCAAATTTTACAGTAATTGAACGCATGAAAGCATCATCAATTGCTCTTACTTCTTTTGTTCTAAACTCTGTTTTGATAGTTCTTTCATCAGCAAAGCTAGCTCTTGTAGTGTTAATCTTTTTACCAGCTCTAATTTTTTGAGTGATTTTAACACGTTGACGACTACCTTGAGAATTTGTAAATTTAACAACTCCAAATTTTCTTCTAACAGCAGCTCTTGAAATATCTTCGCGGGACCTAAACATATAAGATGTTGAAGTTTTTGTAGTTCCAGCCCACTGATAAGATGTAGATTCTTTAGCAGAACCAGCAACTTGAGTTGAAGTAGAGCGCAAATTGTTAAACACTGATTCTGGAACAGATTCAATACCACCACCAAAGGATGTTCTATCAACTACGTGACCACTAACTACTCTACGACTATCATCTTTCCAATAATCTTGAGGAGGATCTAAATTTAAATCGCCTGCATAAATCCATGTGTTATACGGATTAATTCGAATAGTTTCAGAAGCAAACGTTTGAGATAAGACTTCTTCTTGATCATATGATTTAACAATATAACCAGGAGTTTGATTCAAGTAATACTCATCAATATTTGTACCATTATCTACTTTTTGAACATTAAAGAATGAATCTACTGAAAGAGGATATAAAGTTTTCTGTTGCGAATCAATAGATGCTCTAAAGTTTGGATCTCCAAAGTCTGATCTTGCGTTCTCATCAGAAAAATCATCAACAATAAATCCGGATTTTGTTCTACCATCTGAGTTATCATGCAAGGCTTGAGATTCAAGCAAAGATAGAGAAAGAACATCTTCAACTCTATCCACGCGTTGCTTAATTTTTAGAATGTCTTGCATGGTAAATCTTGAATTGTCTTTACTTTCAATACTCACTTCTTGCTCTGCATACCTTACAGCAGGTGGAACAATCATAGTAGATATAAGCATGGAATCTTTAGGAATTTCTGGTTCGTTACTTGTTACGCTTGCATTTCCAGGAATAGCTTTAAACTCATTCTTTTCTGTAAGAATAATATTGATTGTTTGACCACGGAAAATATCAAAGTCACTACTAAATGTAGTATCTGGTATTACTCTTACGCCCGTGTTTTCAAATTCTCTAAATGTAAATGATAGAGGATTAGAAGCAGTTGTTGTTACTAACTTTTGTCTCAGTCTAAAATCTACTGTGTTTCTTAAATTAATGCCTGCAAGAGGTTCGCTATTTTTAATAGGCTGAGGTGTATCAAAATATCTTGGATCGACATCAAAGAAACCAGCACCTTTATAGGAATCTACATTAAAGTAGAACGATGAATTAGCGTCTGCTTCAAAGTATGAGAAGAAGACTACTAAGTCACCATTTGCTGGAGCTGCTACATCAGGTTTTCTAATGATAGAAGAAACATTGTAAGAATTTAATCTTTGTCCATTATCAAAGATATAATTTTCTGTAACATCAGAACCTTGTACTTTTGAATCAAGTCCAGTATAAGTAACACTTTGAGTAAATGCATCATTTCCTGCTGGGACTTTTACAGTTAAGATTTCATTAGCAGTAAATTCATTACCTGTAAGATAAATAACTTCAAGTTTACCAGAATCTCCAGTACCACTTTTTGTGTTGTGATAACCGGTTTGAGAAACTAAACTGGAAACTTCATTTTCATCTGGTGTATTTTGTAAAGCAATAATTGCTTTTGTGCCACTGTTCTTACCAGTTAGAATTGTACCTACTGGAATAGCACCACCACCTGAGATTGTAACATCAATTTTAGAGAATGAAGCATTTGGAACTGTAGTGCTAGTACCCCATGTATTGTTTGTTGTACCTTGACGAACTCCATAAACTTTGTAAACATCTGGATAGTAAAGATTGATAATTCTATCAACGGCTGACCAACTAGTATTAATAACGTTTGATCTTGTAATATCGCTAGTATTTCTAATTTTTAGTGCAGCAAATTTGAGATTTTTCGTGATTTCAGTAGCATCATCAATAATTGCTCTATCGAAAAGACCATTTCTAGCCATTCCACCATTGTTTGAACTCCACTGCGTATCATTTAGTTGCGGAGTAACAGCAAGGCCACCAGCACCAGACTCGATTGTTGGAGCATTTTTGTAGAGAACTTCAAAGTTGTTATCATATGGTTGTACGCTTTCACCACGTCCAGATGAAAGCTCTTGATCTGTAGTACCAAAGAGTGCAGAACCTACATTTTTCAGTGTAGTGATTCCATCAGGACTATCTACTGTTGCTGTAAATGCTGCATCTGAATCGCCAGCTGCTAGACCTACAATTTTATTTACTTGAGAGAATTTAAACTGATATGCGCTTTGAATTTTGACTTCAGAATCAGCTGATGTAATACCACCAATTTCACCAGTTAATGTAGTACCAGCATCAAAGGTTTTTGATGCATTCACTACTAAGAAACCTTTGCTTCTAGATAGTCCAGCTACTTTAGCACCTTCAGGTGATTGTGCTGTAGTCCAATCTGAGTCAGCATTGTTTGTACCATTTAGTTTTACAACATAACCTTTTGAATTACCAGAACGAACTTCTTGACCTTCAATTAAGCTAGCAGCAATATCCGAGTCAGATGCACCACCAGAAAGATTCACATGCATAAACATTCTAACATCATGTAGATAAAGATCACCTTTGTTAGAACCTTTATCTCTAAATGCATATGCTCTTGCATAACCAATTGTATTACTTTCTGAATCTTCTAAAGCTAATCTATTTAGATAAGAGTCAGGACCATTACCAGCTGCACCATCAAAACCAGGCAAAGCTCTATGATTTGCCGATTTTACTTCTACGTACGGTACACCAGTGACTGGAATTTTAAAATTATTTACACGTTCTGTTTTTAGCTGTCGAGAAATAGGAACATGTACATCAGTAAGAGATGAAACACGGTAACCATTTACATAACCAATGCCATCAGAAAGAACAAGATCAAATGTTTCAGAATCTTCTAAGTTATCTAAAATTTTTGGTGTAAACGGATTTACAACATAACTACCAGATTCTTCTTTTGTTCTAAGAGCAAGTTGATCATTTAAAGATGCATAAATTGGATTTGGCGAACCGTTTGGATTCGAAGCAGCACCTTTGATTACACCATTTTCTACTTCAATTTGTTTGTAAAACTGTGGATCAGAACCTTGATCAAGGGTATTTTTAATAACAACTGAAAGAGAATTCTGAAGTCTGTTTGCACCAGGTGCACCTTCATTTGTGGATCCTCTAGCATTATCAAACAAAGTTGCATCATCATTAGCTGTAATAGCTTGAGATTGAACACTAAATCCAATTGCTGCTGTTGGTTTATGACTCGTGTTAGAAATTACAACATTTTGTTCTGCAATTCTAGAAAAGAAACCATCAATATAATATACGCCATCTTGAACAATTGCCATAGTAGCATCAGTCACAGAACTAAATACATTTACATATGTTTGCGTAAGAGCTGGATTATCTTCGTTTCGTGCATAGACAAAACCCTGATCTGAATCAGTAAATCTCTTTTTGGAAATATAAGAAAGATAAATTCTACCAGCTTTTGCTGTTCCTGTAATACCTTTAGGTGTTCTAAATACTTTCGCCTTCACATCACCAGCAGCATTAGAAACAATCATTTCTGAAAAGTCTTCTAACGCACCTTCAATTGAACCAGTAATAGAGTCTGAAAGAGGGAAGTTTACGTTTCCAGTTCCAGATACTAGAGTCATTGCATAAGCATCAAAATTCAAAGCAATGTTACCATCAGTAACTTGCGATCCATCTTTGAATACATGGTTACCAAATCTAGTAACTTGCTTTTGTAAGAGAGTTTGTAGTTGAGTTAATTCTCTTGCTTGTACAGCAAATCCTGGACGAAATAAGACTCTTAAATAGTCTTTTGCTTCATCATAATCATCGAAGTAGGGAGCTACATTTAGGTTAATAGTTGCCATTGTTATCCATCTTTATATTTTTTATATTTATTTAGAATTTTAGGATGATATTCAAAGATTCAATCTGATCATCATCTCTTGATAAAGCATTTTCTAAATAATCAACAGTAAGAACTTGACCACTGTTAAATCTTATTTCTTGTGCAAATTTCTTTGAAATCGTATTATCGTGACTCGTGCTTGTCAATAAGTCACTATCGTTAAAGTTTTTCTCTAGTTTACCTACATTTAAATAGTAAAGAGTATTACCTGAAGAAGCTACTGGTTTTCCAGCAAAGTCACTATCGCCTGACTTATAGAAAATACTATTGTCATCAAAAAGTGATTGACTATTTAAAGTCACTTTATTAGCAATAGTGTAATATTCTTCAGAAGCAATTTTTTGTGTGTTTTTATCTACAGGATTTTTAATAACACCAATCATTGAGAAATCATTTTGAGCAATGTTTTTAAAATCACCAGACTCAGGAATAGCTCTTGATGTAAGCATTACATTAAATGCTTTAAGTTCATCAGGAGCATTACTAGCATGACCTTCACTAGGAGCGATATCAGCTTTGAATATTGTGTATGCTGTTTGATCTGAATCAGAGTCATCATAAGCTACAGGAATAGCTGTGTAACCCTTACCTGGTTGATCTACTTGAAACTGCCATTTTAAATCGCTATCATTATTTCTAGTCGCAGTTCCTAAAAATTCTTGTGTAACGCTACTTCCAGTACCATCTCTTAAACGAAGCGGTATAGAAGTCTTATTAGTAAAGTTTCTAATATCTGAATCATTTGCAACAGGGTTAATTCTAATATTCCAAACTCCGCCTACAACAGCACTATTTTGAGCTTGGAGTTGATCGTATTTTGCCGTACCACTTGTTGTGCTTTGAGCATCAGTAGTAGTAATTTTTTCTGGAACAGGCATATATGTATTATTCAAGAAAAGAATCGATTCTGAATTTGTAATAGTGTACATATACTGCCACCAGTGATTATCAACTGTTTTGAAAGCAGTGGAAGAAATACCAGTTGGTGGAACAGTAGAAACAGCGTTTGGCGCGAATAAACATTTATAAACATTTTGACGTGGTACACCCTGAACAACTTCAGTTGACAATACATAGAAGTCGCTATCAGTAGTTACAGTATCATACCAACCAATATACTTTTTATTCTTAGACCAATTCTTTCTTGGTATAACTCTTGATACGCCACCAGGTAAAACACGGTGCATAGTAACAATATTTCTATATACTTGCACAAGATCTGAATCAGTAATTTCTTCAGACAAATCACTATCAGCAAATGGATATGCGGTTTGATCTGAATACGCTACATAGATGTAAAAAGTATCATCGTTTGTCGTATCACGAATTAAATCACGGATGCCGCCTGAAAGTGCGGATTTTATAGATGTTGTAAATTTACCAATAGACATTAATTATTTTCTCTTCTTATCCAAAGGATACCGAATCACAGAGTCACTATCTAAGATTTGAACTGTAGTATTTATTCCAGTCAGGTAATATGGCTGAATTACTGGCATAGAAGTGGTGTTTTCTGAATCACCATAAATGCCAAAAGCTTTCTTAGAATGAGGTGCTTTTCTAGTTACAAATTTTGTAACTCTTCTTTGTTCATCTAATCTATACTTATTACGAATTCTAGATTCAGGAGCTAACTTGTCCGAATCATAATCTGAATCAGAATAATCATTAGAAATATTCATTCTAGAAGCATAGTCGCCTACAATTTGCCAACCTGTAGAAATGTCTGAATCTCGATTACTATTAAAATTATTATACTTTGCTTCGTAAGCTTCAAGATCATAAAGTGTTTCACGACCATCTATAAACGACAGTCTTTTTTCAAGATAAAGAGCTTCATTTAGTTCTTTAGCTTTTTTCTGCTGCAATTCAACTTTTCTATTTTTAGCTGAATCAAAAGTAATAGAATCACTATCGCTATCTTTGACTTTATCATATTTTACTTTACTAAATGGATTCTTAACAGCATCCCATCTAATAAAAGTTTCGTTAGTAAGATCAGAATCGTATGCTCTAATAAAACTTAAATCTTCATATGCAGTTTTTACAAGAACAATTGCATTTCTATTTTCATAACGGCTTGTGCTATAAAGACTTGGCTTATAATAAGTTTTAGAATTTGTTGAAATATAAGTTGGATCAGTATCATAGCTTTGAGTTGAAATCGACCGCATAAAGAAATCAGAATCAATTCCAGATCTTAAAGCCCAACCATTAGAATTTGCTTGGTTGTCTTTTGAATTTCTATAAAAATACATAGTGTAATTGTCGTATTCTGAATCACTATCAAAGTTATTTACAATATCACTATAATGACCTTCACTATCGAATACTGTCCATTCACTATGTATCAAACCAACTGGCTCATAATCAAACCAAGCATTACCATGTTGACCAATCTCTACACTGCTAGCAGCTTGTCTTGTGTAGTCAGCAGTCAAAAGAGTACCTGTTGCGTCATTAGTTAAAGAAACTAAATTGTATGGATTTGATTCAAATGTAACACTATCAGAAAGTACAACTTGTCCAAGTCGTGATGCATCATCGTAAAAATCATCATCAGCATCAAAGGTAAATGATAGTTCTTCAATATCAGTTTGACCTTGTACTACATCAGTTGACAAACTGATATTTTGATTAGAGTTAACATTTAACTCTCCAAACAACTGTAAACCAGCCGGATGAAGTGTAGTTTTTACTTTACCTTTCCAATCTTTAATTGGCAAGCTAGACTGAATAATGTAAGAAAATTCAGAAATTGTAAAGTTGTCTCTAATTACTCCACCAGAAACAGAACTTAAAAAACCAGATTCATCTAGATATCTTTTTTGTGTAAGAGAAACTGTATTGAATGTCGTCTTCAGCTCTGGCGAAGAATATCTTGTTACAACGTTAGATATTGGAAAAGTTTCTGGAGTTAGAACTTGACCATTTTCAGGACTAATTCTTGCTATTCTAAGGATAGAAAATTGTTTATTATCATAGAATGAGATATCAGAAATATTTGGAAAAAGTAAATCACTATCACCACTTGATCCATTGGATTTAGCATTTTGAACGCGCGAGATAGTGTAAGATCTTGAATCAGCAGATTTAGAACTAATTACACCGCCATATCCTGTTCCAGTAAACTTACCAATGCTATAATTACCAGCATTTTCTGAATCTGCTTCTCTAGGCGAAACAATAACTTCAGTGCTATACTGAACTGAAAGATCTGAATCATTAAAAGATTTTAATCCTAACTGATCAAAGTGAAAATCATCTAATCTATAAAGACTTGGCTGATCAATAGTAACAGTAAATACATAATGTTTTTTAAGACCAGTTAAATCACTATCAGAATCGACTGTAACTACTGCTCCAGCCCCAAGATTATTAACAAAATCTGAATCAGCCAAATATCTTTGAATAATAATCGGATTTCTAGATTCAGTATCTAGACCATCAATATCAGAATCTGAAAAAGTTTTAAATTGGAATTGAAAGTTTTCCGAATCCCATTTAACAGGTAATTGAATGTTACCAATTGTTGTTCTAGAACCTGAATTGCCAAAGGCATAATCACTATCATAGAAAAATTTAATTTTTACTAGTTCACTATCATTTTCGAAACTTTGCGTTTGAGCATCAGGTTCAAAGTACTGAAACTCAACAATTGAACCAACGGTGATGTCTTCATTTTGAGCAATATCAAAAGAGATAGGTGCAAAGATTTGTGGAACACCTAATTCATCTGAATCAAAAAAGCCTGAATTTGTAATTGATAGATTTTGAATTGCGCCAACACTTTCAGACCAACCAGCAACACTAGCACCAGAACCAGTAGCAGTTCTAACAAATGCTTGAGGTACAGTAGTATATGCTCCACCTTGGTTAATTGGAATAGAAGTATCTACAAAATCATCTGATAAATAACCATTGTTATTTGCACCAGTTCTAGCATTAACACCATCAATTTGAGTAATAGCACCTTGTAAATCTACTGCAGTAATAACAGCAATAGCTCCAGCACCAAGTCTGGAATCTTCATTTATGAATTCAATTGTATCATTTACACGGTAATTAAGACCTCTATTTCTAATAAAGATTCTTTCGATAGCACCAGTAGAAATTTGGTCAACAGATACATTAATATCTTCTTTGTCATCAGTAACTGAGATTAAATCTCCAACTCTCATTCCTGAAGATTTACCTACAACCTCCATAGAACTTACGTGACTAAGAATTTTTATGCCTACATTTTTTGTATTGTCAATAGGATCTCTTAAGATATATTCAGAACCTCTTGAAAGACTATTCATAATTGTTGTAGAATCAGGCAATTGACTTAGAATTAAAGTTAAAACTGGTTGAAATTCGTTTTCAGATCCAGAAAAATTTGTTCTTCTAATAACACCTTCATAAGTACCATCAACAACAACAAGCGATTGAGAACCTTCACTATCAACAGCATCAGAATCTAGTCTAATTGTAGCAAGTTCATACGTAAAATCTTCTAGTTTTTCAGCGTTATTGGTGATTGAAACTTTGATTTGCGCAAAGTTAACATACAATCCTTCGGAAGCTTGAATAATTTGATCTTTAGGTTCAAAGACATCAATTTTTTCGCCATACAATAAAGCAAAAAGCAATTCATAAGATTTAGGTGTACCTTTTGACAGGTAAATATCTCTTACCTTATTTAGCAAAAATGCATCTGTTACAGCATTACCAGCAATATCAATTGGAATTAACTGTCTTTGAAAGTGAACTACAAAATCATCTAGTGTTGTGTAAACATCGATGTGTTTTTCAGCTTCAGCAATAAGAGTACCAGCATTTGGATTTCTTTTATATCTGTTTTTTACACTAGATGAATCACTATCACTGGAAGCTTCCAAATATTCGTAATACGCTTCAAAGAATGTTTGAAACATCGGATGATCTGAACGAATAAAGTCAGGAAGTAAATCCTTGACTAATGGAAGTATATTTTTTGCCATTATTATTTAGCTCTACTTACGTTATATGTTGCCAAGGCTTCTTTATCATCTTGGCTAATTGCTCTTGCTGTAGAATCACCAATAGACATTTGAAGTAAATAGTTATCTTTTGCTTCTACATCAAAAGACTCTGGAATTACTATAATACCAATTTTACCATCTTGCGGGTCAAAGTCACTGATTTCAACTTCACCAGTAGTGTAGTTAATAGATCCTGCACTTGAATTTACTACAATTTTATCACCTTCAACTATATCAACTAAAAGCAAAGTACCTCTACCATCATCTAATAATTGAGATTGATTAGCTCTACCCTGTCTCTTAAATAAAGTGCTTGCAAGTACTGCACCTTGAGAAGCTTCTCCAGCATAAGTTACTTCGTGTAATCTATTACCAAAAGAAAATTCTGGAACATCTAAAATTCCATCTTTAGCAACTACATCAAATCTTAAATTAATTCTTGGGTTTGCTGAAGTGATAGCAGTGTCAAGATTTAAAATTTCAGTAGTTAGTTTGGAAACTTGAAAACTTTTTAAGAAATCGCCGATGTAAGTAGTATTCAATGTGTTATAAAGTGCGTTAACTTGAGCTACTAAATTTTCAGGTGTGCCATTCAAATTAGATGGATCATATTGAATTACAGTTTTAGCAATAACCTTAATAATATTTGGATCAACAATTTCAGGTCTAACTGTAACGAGATTAAACTTAGATAAAATATCTCGGGTAATGGTCAACTTTGCTTGTTCTGTTAGTTTATCTGCATTTTTAGGTTTAATTGAAAAGAAAACCTTGCCTGGTTTTCCAACTTTTTCTCCACCATAAACACTGATTGTCTGAATATCTGAATAGTTTTGTTTTAAAATAGTTTCATAATCTTTTTCTGTAACAGCTCTAAACTGCGATTGAAACCAATTTGGAGCGTTATCTTTAATTTCTCTAATAGATTCAGGTTCAGATCCACCTTCAGCAATGGTTGAAGAAGCAATAGTGAAATCACCAGTAGTAGGTGCGACACCGTTTGCGGCTGAACCACTTGTTACAAGATACGAAACCAAAATCTCTTCACCAACTTGTAGTTTCTTACCAATAACGCCATTACCAAATCTCAGTCTGTAGTTTCCATCACTAACTTCTTCTAAAAAGTAGATAGTACTCTCATCGTTTATCGATGTGATGCCTTGTTCTGATGGGCTTACTTGTGTATACTTTACAGCGTTTGAATAAGTACTAGCAGATCCACTCGTAAAAGTGTCTTCTTGAGGATTTACAAGAACAGTAAGTGTGCTAGTATCTACATTTGCATTATTGATTTCAAATACAGGAAATTCTTCTCTAACATTATCTACAATAAATCTCTGAGTAATTGGCGTGCCTTCATAAACTGAAACTTTAATAGTCTTTTCAGTTCCTACTGGATCAGTATCATCAAACTGAAGAGTGTTACTATCTAAAGGAAAGAATCTAAATGTTGTAGTTCCAGAAGATGCCGTAAATGTAGAATATGCTGGAATCGTAACAAAGTTAGAAGAAGCTTTTTGAACTGACAAACTAAGAGTAGAAGTAGCAGAAGTTGCACTGCGTGGTGTGTAGTTCAGCATTCTTGCAATTGATACTACATTTTTTCGAAGCAATGCGCTATCAAGGAACATCTCATTTACCAAGAAATTTGCTGTAAGATTATTATAGTGGGTGTTGTAAGCAAGAACATCCATCAACAAATTTAAACTTGATCCAGTGAATTCATAATCTTGGAATTCTGGTCTATTTTTAAAATATCTTACTAGATCAGATTTAATATCATCAAAATCTAGGTTTGCGATTACAGGTCTGTTATCAGCCATTTTTATTTACCTTAGTCTTTCAAGAACAATATTTGCGTCAGCTATTTCTTTGACGTCATTCATACTATATCTAATCGAAATTGCATATGCATTTGCATCAGAATTATCTTGAACAATTACATCCAATACGTTAACTCTTGGTTCGTAATTAGCAATTGTCATCTCAATGATGTTTTTTAAATCCGCAATCGTCAATGGATCAGCAGGTTCAAAGAGAAGTGCTCTCGCATTTGAACCTACATCAGGCTGAAACGGCCTTTCGAAAAAGTTTGTAAGAATTAAAGTTTTCAAAGACTGATTAATAGCTGCTGCATCTGTTTTTACACCAATATCACCAGTTAGAGCATTTCTTGTAAAGCTCAGGTCAAAGTCTTTGTAAATATTTTTTCTTTGAAAGGAGGGTTGTCTCGCCATAAGTTATTTATTATAGCGGTCGCAATATTAGGGATGATAGAAAATATGCCTATCAATTACTACTTTCTTTTTAAATTGAAAGGACCATGTGGGTGTTACATAATCTGCATGATAAAAAAGAGCACCATCAGTCATATCAATTATTGAATCTGATTTTGCAACAATTTGTTTTGATAGCTCGTAAATTTCCCAAAAAACTTTTTTAGATTTGATTACGTCAGGTTGACCATCGCAGTACCAACTAAATTGGCAACGATTTTTGTATGCATATAATTTTCCTGTCAACTTACTTTCGTAATGAGGTCCTTCATATACTACTTCACAAATAGTATCAGGAAAATCTTTTGACTTTAACCTATTCATTGTAACGTTACCAACCGCTACTTTGCCTGCAGTTGATTCATTTCTTGATTCCATATAAATGTTTTGAGCCATACAAAACGTTTGCGGATCAAGATTTAAAGTAATTTCTAACTTTTCTTCTGCAGTTTCAGTTTTGTGTGGAACTTCATTCATCCCTGAGAGAGAAATGACAGTTGCGAGCATGCTATCTAATAATTTCATATCTTATTACTTATACCAGATTATAACGATTTTTAGAAATAAATAATCAGTATACACAAAGGTAATTGATGGCTATTAACGACTCAGATATTGGCAATTTTGAAATTGATGCCAATGGCATACGTACTTCACGTGCACGTATCAAGAAACTCTTAGACAGAAGAAACTATACTGGTCAATCTGACAAAAGAATAGCTTCTGATGCCAAACTCTACTCTTATTATCTACAGCGCAATGTTGATAGTGATAAAGCAGAAGTTCAATACAATTACTTTGATTCAGAAAAATATGGTGCTCCAGCTGCATGGAATAGAAACAACCTAAATGTAGGTTGGACTTCTTCTGACAGTGAAGGTACCTGGACAAGATTAAGAGAATTTTTAGGAACACAAAATAATTCCGCATATGTTGCTGGTGATTCTTTTGCTGGTGCTCCTTATGTAATTGCTACAATCGATTCGGATAATACTGTTCGTCACACAGCTTTTCAATTACTTCTAAAAGCTCACCTTACAGATTGGCTTAAATTTGATACTGCTGAAAGTAGATCTATAGTAAAAGCTATCAATGCGATGTCTGATGATAGTGAAGGTAGAAAGAAACTAGTAAAAGCCGTAGCAAAAGGTCTAGACTCAGATTTTGCAGCTAACAACGATATCTTCTCAAGACTTATTGACTCAGTTTCTACAGATACAAATACTAGTATTTTTAATTACTTCAATTCTTATGGTTTGATTCCAAATGACTCTGATGACGATTTGCTGACTGGACCAAGTGATGGTCGAGGAATTAAATGGAATAATAGAAGAAGACTAGGTGCTGCTGTAATCGATGCTATTCAATATGATAGCGAGTATAGAGGTGGCTTTAGTTACAATTTTGGTAATAACACTCTTGTTACGAAATTAGCTGGTTTATTAAATGAAGCATCTGCTGCAAATGGTATTTTGCAATTCCAAACTTACAATTCTGCTATACCAAGGTATTTAAGATTTGATTGGATTGAGCGTGATTCTGATGGAAGTGGAAACCTTACAGCTTCTGATAGCGAAGGTTACTCTTTAGATTATAGAACTCATGTAAATCACGGTTTTGGTGATGCGAAAAACATTAAAGATTCAGATTATATTTCTCTATTGACATTTAGAAATGAACAATTCTTTAACCTAATTGCTGCGCACGTTAGTGCTGTTGATTCTGAAAAAATGGACCTTCTTACTGGTTCTGCATTTAGAGGTCAACGTGATCCTTTAGGTAAAGGTCAAACAAATTACTTTAATTATCATCCTGGTTTTAAGGAAAGATTTAAGTCAATCAATAAACGTTTCTTTGAACAAACTCTAATTGAAGCGTATTTATCTAGAGGTACTTCTGAAACTGATAGTGATAGATTACTGCATCGTAGTAAACTTTGGAATACTATGTATCGCTATCTTGAAAATGTAGATTCAGATGCTCTAGCTTTAACTAGCTTAATTCTAACACGTATCGAAGATGATTCTGATAGTACAAAACGTGTAACTAATTTAGTTCTAAACTCTATTGATAGCGATTCAGATAATCAGCACACAATAGCTAAAATGGTTCTTGAAGCTTTTGATTTTGATTCAGACTTGCAAAATACAGTAACACGAGATGTTGTAGATACAATTAAAGCAGATTCTGATATTAGAGAAGATTTAAAAACATCTTTGAATACTAATCGCAATACAATTACTCATGAACATATTGTTAATGATTCAGAAGCTTCTTATGCATCTTTCACCTTTATTGTTCCAGATGGATTTAATCTACCAAATTCAAATATCAACGTGAAGGTTTACATTAACGGCGTAAAAATGTCGCAGAATCTTTCATACAATAAAGCGGGTACAGCTGTTGTAAATCACTCAACAGATGTTTCATCAGTGATAGTATCTTCTGATGATTCAAACCCTTTCATAACAGTTAATTTTAGTTCCAATTTACAAATTGGTGAACTTTTAACTGTTGAATACATAACAACATCTGACAGTTAGGATAAATAATATATGTCTAAGTCGCGCGATATATCAAAACTAAATAGAGGTTTTACCATTGACGGTACTGACCAATCAAGAATTGACTCTGATTTTGTATTATCAGTTTTTAAGAAAATTGTCGTAAAAAGAGATGATGCAAATTATGCTGGTGGTAAAGACTCAGAAGTATTTGTTGTAGATGTAGATACTGCTAACCCTGTAGTTCGTATACGTCACGATCTTGATTTAAAAGGTAGTCTGAAACTAAATTCTACTCAAAAAGATTCTGATAGAGAGCGTGCATATAATACTTCAAAAGATTATGAAATTCGTACTGGTAAGCACTTTGATAGTGACTTTGCTAATCTAGTTATCGATACGCTTATTGGACATGGTAAAGAAGGTGTAGACTACACATCTAATAGATACAATCCTATTACTAGGCGTCTCTTAAATGAATTCGCAATTGCTCATATGCATGACGTCAACAATGATAAAGCTCCAGTTGTTGGTCAATATCTTAGATGGAATGGTGATGCTTGGGAATCACAAGATCCTGCAGCTGAGGGATCTTTCACTGTTGACTTTCAAGAAGCTGTAATTGCTGCTGCAGCAATTACCGATGGTCAAGATACGACCATTGGCTTTTCAAAAGAAATTTCAAACGCGAATGCAATCGTGTTTATCAATGGTGTAGGACCTTTAGTTGACAGTGAATCTTATGGTGATGCTCCAACTAACACACAAGATTCTGATAGCGACAAATATTTATCAGTTGAATATACAATTTTGCAAAATGTAACTACTCAAGACGTAGATCAAATTGTTTCTGGTCCGTCTGACGCTATTACGTTTTATCAAGATGTTAGCACTTTACGTCATGGTGATGAAGTTATTGTGATATCCCCAATTGATGAAACTATTGCTCACTTCTATAAAAACTTTAAATTTGCTGATGATGACTTTAAAGTAATGAGACAAGCACGAAATTATTGGGATAGCGATGCTGGAACTTGGTTAGATACTGTTGGTCCAGCAGCGAAGCACACTCATCAAACATTTAGAATGATCGACTCAGATATCTATGATGATTCTGAAATGGTTATTGCTCGTGTTGGTGGTAGTCCTCTGATTTTCTTAAATGGTATAAATCTAAATCAAAGAAATGGTGATTTTTACTATTACGATTCTGATTCTGATCAAATTGCCAAGTATTCTGCATCTAGAATGATTGCATTTGATTCTGATAATTTTGTATTAGATTCTGATGTTTTAACAGCTCTTTGGGTTAGAAACGTTGGTAATCTTGCATCGCAAAACTTTGAGACTGTAGAACATACATTTAGAGTAGATTCTGATAATCATCCTGGTATTACAACGGGTGTCGTAAGAATTGCTGAAATTACCCAAAACTCAAACGATGCTTTGAACAGCTTGGTGTTTATTAATGGTAGAATTCAGACTAATGTTCCAGTGCTAACATATCAAATTAGAAATGATGATATTGTGTTTCCTGGTAAACTTGATAGCGATGACTTTGTATCAATATACTCATTCAGCGGTCCAACTGCTGGTGCTGGAACGATTGGTGGCTTATCAAATGTCGATAGACAAGTAGATTCTGCATTAACTACAAATGTTGGTGAAGCTCTGGTATTTGATGGCTCTCAATGGACCCATCAGTTCTCTAACACAATTGCTGAATCACCTCAAACAGCTGCTTGGTTGAGAGTTACATTTGACTCAGATACTGGTCCAAATCCTAACAAGATTATTGAACGTGCTACTTATGGTTTTGACAGTGATCAGCTGAAATATTCAAGACATGCTGAAGGCATTTATTACTTCTTGCTTGATTCAGATGTAGTTCCAGTTACGCAAAGTAGTGGAGCATTTATGTCTTTGTCTGTTTCAGTTTGTGCACCACAAGGACAACCAATCTTTGCATCGGTTGATGCTCAATCAAACGCTAGTGAGTTATATAGTGCACCTGGTCCAGCACCTGATAGTGATACAGGATTAACAATAGATGTATTTGGTGGACAACCACTAATTGCAAATCCAAACGGCAGAGCTATTCGAGTAAGAACATGGGATGCTAACTCTAACCCAATCGACCCAATTCAAGTTAATGTACAGTTATGGTTAAAACGTGAAGTTGGCTAATAAATATATTCAGGAGAATATGAAATGAAATCGAAGACAAGAAGACTTGCCGAACTAGGCAGTAGAATTCAGCAAGACAGATATGGTAATATTACTAGTATCAAATCTAAAGGATTAACTACAGAAACTGCTGATTTTACGAGTAGTTTAAATGGAGTCGATGGAACATTTTCTGGAAATGTAGATGTACAAGGTTCTTTTGGTAGTGTCCAAGATTTAACTGGCACGGGTTCAGTAGTAGCTCAGAGCTTTGTAACAACTGTAATCCACAATGGTACAGGAACAATCACTGTTCCAACTGATGGATTTGCAAAAGGATCACAAATTAGTATCGTTACTAATGGAACTATTAACAATATCGATTGGGGTGATAGCTCTAAAGGTATTTCATTAGGTGGAGCCACAAAGATGGCTTCTGGAACTTTTGATGGTGTTAAATGGTTCTATTCAGAAGCTGCGACGAACTAATGATATGCATGTACATAACACACTCTACATCAAACTCGATTCAGACTACGTAAATCACAAACTCACATTTGCTGATAGCGAAAGTGTTACATCAATTGTTGTTGAAGTTCCTGAAGGAATTAATATTACAAGCACTTTTGGTAATTATGCTCTTGATATTCCTAAACTTCCTAATATAGCTTTTATCAAGATTATAGTTGATGGAACTATTATTGGTGAAGGCGGAAATAATTGGGGTGGTGGAATCATAAACAGAAATCCTACGTGTTATGCTCTTTGCACTTCAAACACAGGACAAGGCATTGTAAGAGGTGGCGGTGGCACTAGTGGATATATTAGATATGCATTAGCTGGAAAATTCAACGCTTTGAAAAACCCTCCACGCCTTTTTAACTTCTAATGGCATTACGCACCCCACCTCAAAGATCTATTGGCAAGACTTACGCTCGTAAAGCTTCAAAAATGATTAGAACATTTTTCATTACAAATGATAGTGATTCTATTGTAATGAAATTTGATCATGAGACCCATCCTTTTTCTACAAAGTTACATAAACTACAAGTTGATTCAGGTGGAGCATTTACATCTTCTGTACCTACCACATTTAATGGTACTGTTAATTTTAACTTTGATCAGAATAATATTTTTGATGTTGAATATCCAACGGTAAAAATTGGTGCTGATAATGGATCATCTACAAAATTTAATTTTGGATCATCTGTATCAGAAGATTCAGATACCACTATGATTATAGATGGCACTACTGATATTCATGGTGCTGTCTATTTTAGACCTCTTTCAGAAGTTTTTATTTCAGCTGACTCTTTAAATACGCCTTTTAATAATGAAGTTGCCTTTAACGCTGCAATTTCTATCGACTCTGATTTAAGTGGTGGAAGTGTATTTGATAGTGAAATTACAGGTACTACGCTGAATGTAATTAATTTAAGAGGCGGAGATGCTGAAGGAGATAATGAGCATTTCGGAGATTCTACTTCCGGGCATGGTCTCTTTTTAGGAAGTCAAGAAATTGTTTTTAACGCTGCAAAGAATCTTACAATTTGCGGTGTAACTGGAACATATGATTCAGATATTTTGTTACCAAATGGTTTGGCAACTCAGTTCTTCGATATAAGGAATTAAATAGAGTATGGCACGTCAAAAATCAAAAGCCCGTCTTCACGCAGATTTGGTTCATCAGATCAAAACTAATGAAGATGGTGAAATTGTAGAACTAAATCTAAACGAAGCTATTAATTTCAAAAGTGTTGAAATTGATGGTGATCATCCTGATGATTTTTTTATTGTAAATTCAGCCGCAACATTCAATAATGATATTACTTTTTCTAGTTCAACAGGAACTTTAACGATTGATGCTGGAGTAGTTAACTTTGGTGTTGACTCAGATGTTGCTGAAACTTTAACATTTGGTTATGATTCTGATGATAAGTGGGAAGTATTTGGTACTCTTGATATCAAAGGTAGAGCTTACTTGCGCAATGGTACTGTTTTTGATGGTCCAGTCACAGTAAATAGTACAACATCGTTTGGTAGAAGAATTAGTGGTACTGCTGCAACATTTTCTGGAGCTTTAACTGCTGGAACTGTAACAGCTACGACAGCAAATGTTACAAATCTTAACTTTGGTTCGAGTACCTATACAGGCACTAATAATTTTGTAATTCAAAACTTATCTGGCACTGAAGTCTTCAGTGCTCATGGATTCACTACTTAACTAGCTGCTTCGGTATCTCTGTTGTATGAATACTAATCTCTTCATGAATCGGTGCACGCGGTGATTGATCTTCAGACTTATCACACTTACAAGTTTTACATTTACATATATCGTTATTCAGGTTGAGCTCCAGTTGCTTCATTAGACTTTTCCTCTGCTTGATTTGTTGCATGTTCAACAAACTTAACTATTTTCATTCGTAAAGAACCAACAGGTAAAAGTTCTTCTCCTGTAAAAGCTCCACGCTCTGAACAAGCATCAATTACTTTGACGATGTCTATCATATCTTGTACTGAAATTTTCATAATATAAATCCTTTTTTACTTTTTGCGACCTTTGTCTATTGCTCTTGAACCGAACCAAAATGAGATGATAGCCGCAAATATTGCTTTTGTATCTTCATCCCAAAGAACATTAAGAGATTCTGAAATCGATTTGCCTTGACCTAATGCTTCTCTTAAAAGAGTTACTTCAATAACTACAAACAATCCGAAAAAACAATAAGTGATTACTGGTCTTACTGATTTTTGTAAGCTTGCGACAAATCCAGTTCCTTGATTAATGCTAATATCGTGTTGCACTAATCGTGAATGTTCTGCATCATCTGCTTTAGTTTCATACATCCGATACTCTTGGTCAAATCCAGCAGCTCTTAGCTCTGCCATCTTTTCCATCTTTTTGAGTTCAAACTTTTGTTCATTTTTTGCTTTGAAGTGATCAGTAATGGCTGGAACGATTGAACCACCAAAACCTAATGCACTACCTAAAATTCCACTTAACATAATAGATCCTTATTCAATAAGACCAGTTTTGTAAACTGTCTTTCCATCTTCTTTCATGGCAGTTAATACTGATTTGCGATTTTCTGCATTAGCTACTGATACATGTACCCAACCTGAATCTGGTATTCCTGGAGTATAAAATTCTAAAATTAGCTGATCAAAATCAAGGTTTTCTTCTATGAACTTAGCAACTTCATAATTAGAAGTTCCAGGACATTCAATATCTACTGCTTCACCTTTACAGTGTTGTGATCTGGAAGAACCGCCGACAGCTTCATTTAATTCTGGTCCACGATATCCTGAATTAATTGTGGTAACACCAAACTTATCTCGTACTGGTTGTACTACAGTTTCAAACAAGAGCTTTGCAGCATCTAGATGTTCTGGAGATGGTGTGTTATCAATTCCTTGTCTAAGGGCAGTTTGTGATTTGATAAATTCTTGCAATGTAAAGTTTTTTGAAAGTCTCATTATATACTCCTACTTTATTTATAGATCTTGCCAAGTACCTTCTTTTGTGCCGATTATTTTGTAATATGGTTTTGATTTATGAATAGCAATGACATCTTTTAACCACTCAGTAACTGATTCAGATTTAGGATGCTCTTTTGCAAACTTCCAATACTTTTGTAATGGTGAATTTAAGGTATTTTCATCATAAAAAGAATCTGGCTGTTTTGATCTTTGTTCTGCTGTTTTGATAATGGTGTAAACATTGCACCACTCATTATTAAGATTTTGTGCTGTGCGTTTTAAATTTTGAATTTCGAGATACGCGTTAAGTTGCTCTTCCTTAAAACGAGATTTAGATTTTTTAAATTCTTGAGAGTTTAAAATGTATTTTCTAATAGACATTTTTAATGCTCTTGTTGTTTTTACTAAATCTTTCCATGCATCAGTCTGTTCTATTTCTCTAATACTATCACCAGTATTATCAAATTTCCATTGATTAGTTCTTTGTGCACCAGCGGTGTGATCACTAGTCCTTGCCTGTAGAGCTTCTGTATAAGTTGTTATTGAAGGTTTTTCAGACTGTTCCGGTTCTGGCGCTTTTACTTCTGTTTCATCAGGTTCATCTTGAGTAGGAGCAACAGATGGCGTAGTGGCGGGTTTTGCTAATTTTTCAATGTTGCCATCAGGATCAAGTTCTAAATTTTCTATTTCACAAACATCAGGCTTGTTCTTAAAAAAGTCTGGTAAATCAGGAAAGTCTATATCAAAACTAAAATCAGGTAGACTTGGTACCGCTGAATCTACTATACTATCAATCTTGTCGCCAAGCGCACCAAATTTCTCTTTCAAAGCTAATTTAGCTGCTTCAAGTTTTGGACCTTGACCCATTGATTGAAGTTTTCTTAATTCATCTTGTAAGCTAATTTTTGGAATTTTTGAAGCTACTGCATTTTCGAAATCAGCAAGCGCTTGATCTGCACTTGCTGCAAGAGCATCTAGTCCAGCTGCTCCGCTGTCTGCTGCTGCTTTGATTGAATCTCCTAAACTAGTAAGAGCTTCAATACCTTTATTTTCTCCACACTTTGCCATTATGCTACTTTCACTATGCTAATATTTCCATTGTCAATGCTAAAAGCCGAAGTATCTACATTTGCTGCTTTTAAACGCAATGTATCACCAACACTAATATCAATTAAAACATTTGAAATAGTATAATGATATTCTTCGCCGCTCACTGTACCAGTTGATGTATACCCATATAAGCTTTCATCCTCATAAATAGAATCATTCAAATGTAATGGAAAAGCAATTCCATCGTTCACTGAAATGCCAGCGCTTTGAGAACCTGAAATAGTGTAACTAACTGAATAAACACCCTTTTGAGTAAATGTAAAAGTATCTGAGTCATACGTTATTCCACGATTGAAACTAGATTGATTTGCGAAAGCAATGGAATCGCCAGTTACGGCAGGGCTAATACTAGTCGGATTCCAGCACATTGCAAGGGGTTGTTGAGGCGTAGAAATGATTCCACCACTAGTAATGTTTAAAATTTCAGAATCGCCATTAGTATCCGTAAAGATTACTTCATCACCGGCATTATTAATTTTAGCATCGATAGTCATCTATATCTCCTAGTTTGGCGGCGTTGTTGTACCAGCACCCAAGCCGGCAGAATCTGTGTGTGTATGCGATGACAATGCTATACCATTACCAGTTACTTCACCAGTTGAAGTTGTGGTACCAGAAACTGTAGCATTTCCAGTAATATTTGTATCTCCTACAATATCTGTAGGATTTTGAATAGTTGTCAGATCAGCTTTTATAGTTTGATTACCACTTACAGAAATTTTCATATCTTTCAAAGAAGATACATTCATCTTCTTGCCGCTAAATATAGTTGTTTCACCAGTTGCACTTATTAAAAGATCATCTTTGATGATAAGGTTTTCATTAGCTCCGATAGTTGTGGTTCTATCACCCTCTACAGATCTAATTTCAGCAACTCCTACCCGCAAATTCTTATTGTTGGTAATATTTGTAGAAACGTCTTGACCTACTTCTAACAAATCATTAAATTTAATTTTGGTTTGACGATTGCCCAATATCTTTTCGTGTTTATCACCCTCTACTTCGAGAAAGTAATTACCTTTTACTAATTGCTTATAATCGCCTTCAACAGTCATGTTTACTGAACCTTTGACATATATATTTTCACTGCCAAAAACAACGCTATATTTATCACCAACAATTGTAATAGTTTCATCACCATTATCTTGAATTTCCCAATTAGAACCACTAGCATGAAATTGAGAGATTCTATTATTACCGGGTGTATCATCTACCTCAAGGACATGACCACTTTCAGTTTCAGTTACTTTGTTGAATGGATATACTGGTTCTTTACCTTGCTGAACTTCAGGCATATTCCAAGTTGTTCTTTCATAGAAAGAATCTGCTTCAGGTGGGCCTACAGTATCTACTTTTGGTGCAATTGCAATTGGTATATTTAGCTGTCTTAGTTCATCCTTAAGTTGATATGAAATATGCTTTTTGTATTCTTCACGTCTTGCTGAATGCGGTGTATCTACTTGATCATCACCATATCGTACAGGATGAATATTCTCAGGATCATTAAAACCTTTTTCAAAGTTTGGTATGTATGGTCTAGATGGAAGTGTACCCATAACAAAAGGCTTTTGCATGCTTTCTGCATCAAGAAAATATCCAAACACCCAAGAGCCTTGAACAATACCAGTAGCTGATTGACCTACACCACCTAAACTTGCAGATGTTATTGGCATCATGACCATAGACCATGGCAAACTTTCTGTAGGAATTAAGGTTTTGTCATCAGAATGCAAACCATATATGCGCACTTTAACACGACCCATTTCTTCAGGATCATTTCTATCTTCTACTACGCCTACAAACCAATAAAATTGGCCATGACCTACATCGCCTTTATCGCCTATCATTATAAGCCATCCTTTACTAGATCAAGAGAAGTCATAAATTGCTTATCTTTAAAAGTATCTCTTTTACCAACTACAAAATATTTCCCACTCCATACTTTATCAAGATTTCCTTGTTTGTTTTCAGGAGCTGGTTCAGGAATTTTAATACTCAGCACTTGACCAATATCGATATCTTGATTTCCGTGAATATTAATAGAAATAGCTTGGTTATAACCATTTACTGAACTTCTTTTGATTTGTGATATATCAATATCAGCATTATCAGTATTTACGCGAATAATTCCAGGCTTATACTCGTTGTATGGATAAAAGTAACCTTCATTTAGATACGAATCTTTTTCGTGATTCTTATAATAATCATAGTCTATAATTTCAGTATTTTTATTTTCAATATCAATATTGTAGTTTCTGCCAAAAAGATACCCATCTCTCAAAGCTCTAGTAATGTCAAATGTTTCTTTGTAATCTATTGATAAAATAGTTTTCATATCCTTAGCGGTATCCGGCATATCATTTGCTGAATTTTGCTTTCTTTGTATTGATTGATTGAGTGTAAAAGTATCTGCTGGTTTGTCTTTATATAGATCAATAGATCTTTCAATTGGCATAAAATTATAAAGACCTTTACTATCTTGATAAAATCTAAATCTTACATCTTTATGTTCATCACGAGCTTTTGATGCCAGCCATTTTAAAGCTTTGATAGGACTCCAATTAGGTATAACAATATTTTTGTTACCTAAGGAACCATCAAAAATGCCAAATTTCTCTGTAGTAGTTTCTTTAAATATTTTCAAAGCAATTTCTCCATAAGTTCCAGAGTATGACTTTGATATTTTTGCAAACTGAGATATAAAAGCAAGTTCAGAAATTGCTTCTAAGATATACGCTCTTTGAGTTGTTAAATTTTGAATTGCAGAAACTTTTGTTACTACGAGTTTATAATTTCTTTTTGTGCCATTGATTGTTATTTGCGTATCAATAGGTAATCCACCTTGTACAGGCATTTTACCCAAAAGATTCACTGCATCGATGATTACGAAACGCATCACATTAGTAGAATCCATAACACTAGCAAATACGTTTATTTCGTTTACTAAACCTGTAATATCTGTTGAATTGTCATCAGTGCCAAGTTTTACGTATTCGAGCTTAAAACTCCCTGGTAGAGTTTGTTTAGCCATCAATTAAACCTTCTAATTCATTTTTTACTTTATTCAAAATAGTTCGCTTTGGAAGAACGATCTTTCTTTTAAGATCGTTTTGTTCAATTTCCCATTGTTCAATAGAAACAGGAGTAAGAGTTTCTGTACCTTTAGAACCGCCCCATGCATCTTCAGTAGAAATATTCGTATCAATCGAATAATCAAAAATAGTATTTGAATCGATAGCACCATAAGTAGAAAGATTTGCTTTAGCTCTTAAAAGCTTTGGCTGTTTTCTCACACCAGTTCCAGTGACAAAACCTCTATATGTAAGGTTTCCAAAGTTATCACTATCTGATAATCCTTTAAATTGTACAAATTCAGTTACTTGAATTCTTGTTAACGTAACATTAGTTCCTGTATCGCTATCATACTGAACTTTATATTTTTGATAGATGTATTCTTCAAATTGGCTACTTGTTTTTGGCCATTGTTCATAAATATTTACAATTTCATTTGCAAGCATAATGCCCCAATGCATATTGACGTCATCATAAGTAAGTTTAGCCAAAGATTCAGGCGTATCACCATCTCTTACTTCATAAAACTCAAAGTTGCTAGCATTTTCTAAAACTTTTTCGCGAAATTTAGGACGTATAGAAAGGTCAGTCATCACGCGACGAACATTATCTGGAAATTGATATTGGATTCTTCTAAAATCTTCAAAATATGCCATTATGATTTATTCCTTGCCATCTTTTTCATCTTGACCGACTGCAGTAAAAAAGTCTTTTGCTTTTTTGTAAAAGTCGTTATTACCTGAAAGAGTGTCGCGATATCTTGGAGTAATTTCTACATATCCTAATTCTAGACCTACATTAATAGGAGAACCATCTGCGTGCAATTGCTGATTTGCTCCATCATTATAGCTAATATTCACACTTTGCAAGAAACATGCGGCTGGCTGATCAAAAAATTCTAGTTTAGTACCTTGTTTATAATAATCGATTTGCCATTGAACTGGAATTTCTAAAAAATTAGCTCCGCCTGGATCATTAGTTCTGCCTGGTAAAGAATAAAAGATAAACGCGTCACAAACTTCTTTAATTCTTTTTGATTCACTTGGGCTTCTTGCAACAAGATTAAACTTATAGCTAAATGTTCTATGTTGAACACCATTAAAAATTTGATATGAAAAAGGATTTAAAACAGCGCCAGTTTCTTTTGCTGATACGTTTTGCACCAATTGCGAGTTTCTTGCCAAATCAGATATTACAGCGGAAGCAATATCAACACCATTTTCTTTAGCAAATCCTAAAAGACTATCAGCGCTTTTTTGACCTATCTGATTTGCAATTTCACTTTGAACTGCACCCATATTTGCTTGATTATAATCTACCTGAACTTGTGATTGAAGATTTTCAGGCAAGTATAAAGATATTGAACCTTGCGGAAAAGCATTATCTTTATCAGTTGTTACACCTGAAGAAAGAAGGAAATCACCAATTTGAATTTTTCCTTTTACTACTTTACCAAGTGAACCAATAGCAGCGCTGAAACTGTCTTGTTTAAAGATGTCGTTGATAGCATCTAAAGAATTTTTTGCTTCATCTCCGATACTAGTAATTGAACCACCAATTTGATCTGATATTTGTGAAAAGAAACCTTTGCCTACGTTTGATTTGTTTTTACCATTACTCTTATTGTACTTAAATCCAGCCTGATTCTGGTGCACCTTCGTGCTACCATAATTTACTTTTTGAGGCCGAAAAGTAATATAATGTGGATCTTCATCACCACCTAGGGTTTCTGGGAAACGTATTACATTATAAAACAGTGGATTGTTCATCATTGGATTAAATACCTTAGTTGTTAAGGTATTTATATTGGCTACATATAAAGGAAAATTTACAAAACTAAAAAACCCTTCAAAGTATGTTGGTGATGCGTCTAAGATTGTGTACCGATCTCTTTGGGAACGTAATGTTATGAGATGGTGTGATCAAAGCGATACAGTTGCTGAATGGGCAAGTGAAGAAATTGCTATACCATACATACACCCTGTAACCTTAAAAAGAGCAAGGTATTTTCCTGATTTTTATATCAAAATGACAGATGGTAGAATTATTGTTGTTGAAGTAAAACCAGCAAAAGAAACTAAGCCACCTATTCCTCCTAAAAAAGGATCTTCAAAAAGATATATTCAAGAACAATCTACTTATGTAATAAATGCTGAAAAATGGGCTAATGCTGAATTAGCTTGTAGAAAAAATAACATCGGTTTTGAGGTTTGGACTGAAGATACTTTAAAGAAAATGGGTATTTTGAATTGGGAAGCTGATAAAACTGTTTTAGCGGCTGAAAGACGTTCTATGTCAAAATCTAAACATTCTTTAAAACCTATTGGTAGAACGAAACCAAAAGTTGGACCGCCTAAAAGAAGATCTTAATTGCTGTACTCATCAGATGCGCCTGGTTTAGTTCCACCGCCTCCAAAGTTAGTATTCGAATATTGTCTATTGTCAATTTGAGCACTTGCTGACATCGCCATTATAGCTTCATTATTTCCAGCAGCTCTTGCTGCAGCAAAATCTTCTTTCATCACTTGTCTTTGTTTTTCACTGCGATATAACTCATCAATCTTTTTATTATAGTCTTTTTGCAAGCGATCGAAATCGTATCTTTCGTTTAAATTAGAATCTCTTTTTAGTTTATCTTCTTCTTGTCTTTTTCTAAGTTTATCGCCAAAAAGACCATCTTCTTTAATTCTTGCAAGATCTTCTTTTAAAAATTTATCATAAATAGTGTAACCAATACCAGCAACAGCAATTGCTCCTAAAAATGCAGGATTTAAGAGAACTGGAATTAAAGCACTAGCTAACATTTTTGGACCAACTGCTGCCATAGCCACAGCTCTTGCTAGTTTACTTACATTAGCAGCTTTTACGAATTGACCAGTAGTTTTGGACTGAAATCTTTTTGTTGTTGGATTGTAACGAACTTTATCTTTTCCAGTACCCGTAGGAACAGCTCCAGATGCCGCTCCAGCAGCTACATCACCAGCAGTCATGGCAGCCATACTAGCACTTCGAGCTGCAAGAGATTTTGTAGCGATCATACTTGCAAGTTTAAACGGTGCTAAGACCAAACTTCTAATAGTGCTGCTGAACACGGCACCTAAGGCAATTGTTGTTAGACCTGCTTTAACACTACCAAAAAGAGTATCAGTAATTAAAGTTTTTAATCCACCAAGAAAACCTTCATCTTCAAAAGATTTAGCAATTGATATGATTTTATTTCTGAATTTATCATATGAAGCAGCAAGCTTTTTAATTGTATCATCTTCTAATCCAAGAAAACCTTTAGCAACATTTAAAATACCAGAAATAATTTTTTGATCTAAAGCAGCTCCAGGTCCAAAAAGCTTTTCGAAGTCTTGAAATCCTCTTACAAACTTTTTAAAAGCAAAAATTCCACCAAGTATAAGAGTGCCAGTTTTTAAGACATCAAAAATAGTTTCAGCGCCTTTTTGAACGCCTCTTCCAACAGAAGATACTGCATTTTTTACAGGATCAGTTAATTTTTTTACAAATTGTCTAAAATCGCCAGGTGTTCCAAAATAATCGTCAAAAGTATTTCTAAAACCATCAACAAACCCAGTTTTAAGTTTTGTAAAAGATTCTGCTAGAGTGGCTCTTTGCCTTTGCTGAATAGTTGCATTTTTATCAGCTTGCTCGTCAAGCTTGTTAACAATATCATCACTATTACGGCCGGTTATAGCTTGTGTTAATTCCTTTACCACAGAATTTGCTTTATCTGCTTTCTTGCCATTGTCTACAAGAGATTGTTTTATATCTTCAAATACTGCTTCAGCCATATTTCTTGCTCTCAGATTCTAATCTTTGGTTCTCTTCATCAATGTGATTCTTTAACATTGCTGAGTAAATATCCCTTTCCCATGGATACATATTTTCGATTTCATCAACACTCCATCCGTGGTGTTGTTTCATAGCAAAGATAAGTCTATAATAGGACGTCAAATCAATATGAGAAAGGGCGATTAAAAAAAACTTTGCATTCCTTCAACCGTGATCTCATTTTGATGTCCACATTTAGAGCACGCAAAGTCAATAGTTTCAGAAAGTTTAGGCATTGTATCGAAAAAGTTTGTAATTTTTTCAAAATCGCCAGAAGTTAATTCGCTAATAATTTCTTCTAGATCTTTTCTATTAGTACTATCGACTGTAATAGTTTCATCACCCCAAAATACTGTTTTTACTGAAGATGCCACCATAGCAAATATTTCTTCATCAGTACCATCAAAAGATAAAGATTCTTTCAATGTCATATATTTCATTTCAAAACCCAGTTCTTTATTAATTTTAATAATTGGGTTATGATCAGGTGATTCTTTAATTTTAATTTCTTTTAGATCAACATTTACTTCAGTGGTTTCTTTGCATTCAGAACATTTCAGTCCTAAGTCAGTTGACTCACCAACAGAAACAGATCTAAGCTTTAGAAAAAGATATTCAATATCAAAAGGTGCAAGTTCGTCTACTTCTACACCTGTAATGCAGTTCTCTACTACGTTTTCGATAGCATTGGCGAGATCAGCACTGTTTTCGCTATTTGCAGCAACCATTAAGTTTTTTTCGTCAGCAACTCTAAACGGTGAAATTTTAACTTCTCTTTTATTGGAAGGAATAACTTCAACATATTCAGGTCTGTTAACCTTAATGCTTTTTAGTTGACTCATTATTTGATTCTCTCATAATTACGATATTTCATCTGCACAGATAATTTTAATAGTGCAGTTTCGCTATTTAGCTCAAAAGATCCAATATTGGTTGGAAATACCTCATTGAATCTATATCTTGCCGTCACTTCACTCATTGAAGCATTATATTTAATCACTTCGACACGACTAATATAATCATTGTAATAACCAGTGGCTACAGAATCTCTATTGTAAATGATATCTTGCCAATTTTCGAAAAATGCTCTTTCTCTTAAGTCTTCAGAGCAGTAAAATTCCATATCTAAATTTCCGTGGTTGTGTAGATATCCAATACTTCTTGGCTCACCATCAGTTTTGTATTCGAATTCAGAAATGTCTCTAGCAGGAATTTGAATATCACTGCAAAAAAGACTAACACCTCTTGTATCTTTGCTTTCATTTGTTAAAGCATAACCTAAAGGTGGAAGATCAGGGTTAAAAGATAGGTTTGATCCGCCAACATTAACATTAAGATTGTTTAAAGCATCTGTTGCACTGTCTAAAGCATCAAAGATAGGTAAATTGATATTTACTCTATTACTGCCGCTACTTAGTGTATTACTAATTGCTTGACCAAGAGCTGTTGCTCCTCTTGGTGGAAATATTTGCATTACCCATTTACTAGATCTTGCTAAACCTTTATCAGAAAACATTTCTGCTTTTAGTTCTTGTATGTTCATCTTCCTCTCCAGACTATTTTGTTACTTGCTTTCTTGAAGTTTTCAAATGGTAGAGATATTGCAATTTCGAAATCTGCCTTTGGCACCTTTGCAAGTTTACTTCTAACATTTGATGCTGAATATCTTTTCAAAGCATATTTGCCCATACTTGATCTACCAAATCTTTCAGCAATTTCTTTTCCAGAAGTAGATTTGACACTTGTTTCAGCTAAAATTCGAGCTCTTACAGCTGGTGGCATATAATGAAGATTTAAACCGTACCACCCATCTCTTGTTATTTCTAAAATAAAAACAAGAGGAAATTTATCATAGAAGTCTAAACGATCTTTATTTTTTGGATCATATTGATATATGAAAAGACCACCAGGTGTAGGTCTTGCAGACTTTAAACCTTGCTGAGCTTTATCAATAGATTTAATTGAACTATCTTTTCTCAGATTACGACGAAACCAGTCAATACTTTCTTTAGTATTTCTTGTCACATTGGCTTTTTTAGCCTTCTCGTCGTATCTTCTATAAATATCTTGTACAGCCATAAAGTATTTATACGGAATGGTATAACTTATTTAGGAGATGAATATGTACTCAACAAATGTTTTAGTTGCTTCAAAAAGAGCTTGGGAAAAACTTAGCTTAATTATTGACGGTGAAAACGCAACAAAGTTTGAATCTTTAGATGATTTTGATAAGTTTTATTCAGTCTTAATAGATAAAATACATGTTGATCCGAAAAATAGCGAGAATTCATAATGCCTACATATACAATGACAAATAAAAAAACCGAGAAGACCGAAGATATGATCTTATCTTATGACGATATGAAAGAAATGGTCAGTTCTGGTAAATGGACTCGTGAGATAACGGCTCCAAAAATCATCGGTGGTACATCAACCGATTCTGGTAAACTTCCTGAAGGATTCAAAGATACTTTACGAGAAATGAAAAAAATTCACCCTCATGGCAAAGGCGCAGACCATTTAGTTTAATGACACCACAAGAAATTTTTTATTATAAACTCAACTGGAAATCTAAATCATACAAAACACGCCTTCATAGCGACATTCGTGGAGAAGGTAAAGCCTTTTGTCGTGAAAATTTTTCACAAGAAAATTGGAACTTTGTAGAATACAGTGATGTTTACGAAGATACTTATGAATTTAAAAATGAAGAAGATGCTAAGAAATTTGCGTTGATGCGACCGGAGTTTACTAATTTATGACACATGTACTAAAAAAAGATGATAGAGAATTTTTACGTTCTACTATTGAAGCAATCAGAGATAAAGTTAACCTAGATTCAGCTGATAAATCTATTGAATTTACCTTGCCAACACCTGTAGAAATCTACGATTATTTAAACAAATGGGTTGTTGGTCAAGAAAAAGCAAAAAAGATTTTGTCTGTAGGTGCTCACAATCATTACAAACGTCTATTGATTTATAAAGATGGCGAATTTGGTGAAGATTCACGTTTAGACAAAACCAATCTAATGTTAATCGGACCTACTGGTTCAGGTAAAACATACATGGTAAAGAAGCTAGCTGAATTTTTAAAAGTACCTTACTACATAGCAGATGCTAATGCATTTACTGCAGCAGGTTATGTTGGTAAAGATGTTGATGCAATGGTAGATGGTCTTGTACAAAATGCTGGATCTAATATCGAAGCGTCAGTAACTGGTATTATCTTTATTGATGAATTCGACAAATTGGCTAGAAACGGTGCTGATGCTTCAGGTCGTAAAGATGTAGGTGGTGAATCTGTTCAGCAAGCATTACTTAAACTTCTAGAAGGTACTGAGATTGAAATAGAAAAAACAACTGGACTTTCTAAATATAGATTTACAATAGACACTCAGAACATCTTGTTTATTGTTGGTGGTGCATTCGTTGGCTTAGATCATATCATCAATAAAAGAACTGAAGAAGATCAAACAAGTATCGGATTTGGTAAGAAAATCGATAAGAAAGAAGTTGAAAAGAATATAATTCATAAAATTACAACTGAAGATCTAGAAAGATACGGTTTTATTCCAGAGATTCTAGGTCGTATTCCACTTGTTGCTACAATGAATGAACTTACAGTAGAAGATTTGGTTTTCATTCTTACAAAAGTAGAAAAAAATCTTATGGCACAATATAAAACATTGTTTGATTATTCAGATATCGATTTAAAAATAGATGATGAAGCCATTAGATTCATAGCTGAAGAAGCAATGAAAAGAAAAATTGGAGCAAGAGGTCTGAAGACTTTGCTAGAAACTATATTGTTAGAATATATGTTTGAGTTAGAAAGCGCTGAAATTAATTTAGAAGAAGCCAAAAGAATTTTGGAAAAAGATGTATAATATCTATTATGTTCAAACATATAGAAATGCAAAAACTAACTTTAAATCGAATCGATGCAGAAGATGGTAGAAAATATGAAACGCCTAATGGTCAAAAGTACCCAAGTATTACGACAGTTCTTGGAGATACTGCAGACAAGTCTGCGCTATTTGCTTGGAAAAAGCGTGTTGGTGAAGAAAAAGCTGCAGCCATTTCTCTTGCTGCTACTACGCGTGGCACGGCAATGCATCAATTATGTGAAGACTACTTATCAAACGAACCCTTATCTGATGATCACGTGGCTGGTAACTTTATGTTCCTTGGAATTCGTCCTGCTCTTGATCGTATTAATAATGTAAGAATGCTTGAAGCATCGCTTTACAGTGATGCTTTAAAAGTTGCTGGTACAGTAGACTGTATCGCTGAAATTGATGGAAAACTTTCTGTAATCGATTTCAAAACATCTAAATCACCTAAAAAAGAAGAATGGATTTCTGATTACTTTATGCAGGCAGCATTTTATTGTGTTGCGTATCATGAAATTTATGACGAACTTCCAAAGCAATTAGCAATTTTAATATCTGTACAAAATGGTACATATCAAGAATTTATGGTTGAAGGCAAAGACATGATTTATTGGGTTGAACGTTTAAAAACTCGTATAGAAATGTATTATAATAAAGTAGAGGAAAGTATTAAAGGATGAATGAACTTATTGGACCTGTAGCTATTGAAAAGCTATTACGCGAAATTACTGAATATTGGGGCGAATCAAAAGCTCCACAAAAAGAGAAAGAACGTATTTTAGAATTAGTTCAAGAATACTATGAATCTCGTAACCTTACTGAATTTGATGGAGTAGTCGCCAATCTTACTAGAGGCGTACTATCTCAGAAAAAACAATTGGAGCTTTTTGATGAAGAAGATAAGTGATAGCGACTTTGCAGCTAAAGTAAAAAAATTACCAGCTGAAATCGAAGAACTTGTCATGAAAACTGGTAGTAATTATATTGAAGCAGTTTTACACATCTGCGAAAAATATGATCTTGAAATCGAAGGCATGAAACCTCTTTTACCAAAAGCAATAAAAGAAAAAATCGAAGCGGATGCATTAGACCTTAACCTATTAAACTATAAAATTAACAAGGTAATATGACTAGAGCAGGATACGACGCTTACATCTTATATTTAGCGTTGCAAAAACATTTTTCAAGCGACTATGACTTTTTCAAATATAATGGCAAAGTCAAAGCATCGGTGAAAGCTTATGAAGATAGGAAAGATGTATTTGCATTTGAAAAGCTAGTAAAGATTATAGATGTAAAAGAAGATCTAACAGACTTCTTTGTATCACATTTTCTAGATGACTCTAAAGCATATATTCGGTCTATGCAAAAAGGTACAATGGATAAATGGCGTGCTACTCTTCGTCAAATGCCATCTCAATTTAGAGAAGATATGTATGCCATCAAAAGATCTGGTCCTGGTAAATGCATGGAAGTAAAAAATGATATTCCAATCATTCATAAAAAAGTTATAGATGGCGAAATAAAAATGGAAAGCGTGGTATTACTTAATCAGTTGTGGCCTTTGATGGACAAACACGAAGCTGAAGTAGATGTTCCATTTGTATGGCCTGACTATGTTAAGAAAATAAGGAATTATAGTCCATTTGTGTTACAGAAACTTGACTATAAATACTACGAAGAGATCGCTCGCGATGTTCTTCTGTCTTAGGCAGACATTAAACTCAACTGAATCGAAACTATGAAATGGAGAAACAAAATATGTCATTCGATGATTATCTAAAAAACCGAAACTCTCAATTCGAGAAGCTTTCACAATCCCTAAAACAAAATACTGAAACCAAGTCATATGATGATGACCGTATCTGGAAACCTCGTATGGGTAAAGATGGTACTGGTTATGCAGTAGTTCGTTTTCTTCCTGGCAAAGATCCAAACAAAACACCGTTTGTTACAATTTATGACCATGGCTTCCAAGGTCCTAGTGGTAAATGGTATATTGAAAACTCTTTGACTACTCTAAGTCAAAATGATCCAGTATCAGAGTACAACTCTAAGCTTTGGAATTCGGGCATCGAGGCAAATAAAGAACTTGCACGTAAACAAAAACGTCGTACTTCTTATTATGCAAATGCGCTAGTCCTTCAAGATCCTAATAATCCGGAAAATGAAGGCAAAGTTAAAATCTTCAAATTTGGCCAAAAAATTTATGAAAAAGTCATGAATGCTATGCAACCAGAATTTGCAGATGAAGATCCAATTAATCCTTTTGATCTAATTGAAGGTGCTAATTTCCGCATCAAAATTAAAATGGTCGGTGGTTATTGGAACTATGACAGTTCTTCCTTTGAAAAAGCAAGTCCAATGAGTGAAGCAGAAGATAAGCTTCGTGCAGTCTATGAATCTCAGCATGATGTTCATGGTCTTGTTGGAGAAGATAAATTCAAAGGTTATGACGAACTGAAACAAAAACTTATGGATGTTCTTGGTGAAACCTATATGGGTGATACACCAGCTCAGCAAGCAGCCATTCCAGTAAGTAATCCAACACCAACGCCTACTGCTGAAACTTCTTCTAGCAGTGGTGATGATTTTGCTCAAGTGTTTGAAACTAAGGATGATGGTAATACAACATCAGCCTCAAATAACGATGATGAAGATCTAGAAGATTACTTTAAAAGCCTAGCTGCTGACTAAAAGTATTTAGTAAATAATAGAAGGTTGTGAAACCTGCTAGGAAAACCCACCAGTTAATCATTTATTGACTGAGTGGGTTTTTTAGTGCTTCTTCGATTTGTTCTCTAATAGATTTTCTAATATCAAGTAAATCTTTTTGTGTAGCAGTTTCTAGAACGTATAGACGTTTTTGTTCGTCTCTTACATCGAGTTTGACATCTCTTAAATCGCCAGTAATCATATTCAGTTCTTGCATTACAATACCAACTTCATTTTGAATAGAATCCATTTTTTCGTTTTGTACAGCTAGACTTTTTTCTATATGAGAAAGATCAGGTGTTTGGAATGCAGCAATTTTTTCTTCCATTGCTTTATAACGGGAATATGCTTCGAAGCCACCCCACATAGCACCACCTAAAGTTGAAAGTGCTGTTATTACCACCATCATTTTACCACCAGTGAACTTTACTCCACCAAATTCTATTTCAGCCATTAGTATTGACTCCTAATAATTTCTTGCATAAGACCATAGTTTGCACTTTGCATTCTGTACAAAGAGTCGGCCTTATCTCGAAGAGTTACATCTTCGTATATCTTACGGTCATTATAAAAGGAAGTCGCATCCGTCAAAGCTTCTGCATAGTATTTATTTAAATTGTTTCCATTAGCAATGTTTTCTAATTGGGTTATTTGTTTATTGAAAATACCAGATTGATTATCTAAATTCTTTTTTCTTACACTTTCAGCCATTTTTTCGGCTAGTGATTGTTCTTTAATTTCAAATTTAAAGTTATCTACCTGTAACGATCCACTGAGTGAAAATGATTGTAGATCTATATTAACACCACTGCTCTGTGCACCCTGTGTATCGTTAGCAAATCCATTTTTCATTTCAGTGAAAGATACTCCTGTTCCAGCAATTGCAGATATCCCTCCCTGCCCACTTTCAAAGTATCCTCCGCTTCCTGTACCTTGTGCAGCCGCGGATTGTCCCGATTCGATACTATTTGATATGATCCCAGCAACAAGACTACTAGCAGTGCCGAGGCCAACACTAAGGCCGATACGAGATCCTGACCGCCTTGTTGTTTTTCCTGATTCTGTTTCTTCGGTTGGAGTTGTTTCGGTAATAACCACCACATCTTCTTCTATCTCCTTATTAGCTTCTTCAATTTCTTTTCTTTCTTCTTGCTCTTCAGCGAGCACTTCTAAATCTTCAATGGCTTCTTTAATATCTTCAGGTATGAACTCATCGAGTTCTGGTTCAATACTAAAACTTTCTTCAAATATAATTTCGTCTTCAAAGACTCTATCAAATTGTGGTTCAAAGTCATTGTATTCATTAATCATAGAGATGTCATCAATAGGTTCAGAGTACATTTCGTTTTCTTCTGTCTTTACGTTACCAAATGCGTCATACTCTTCACCAGTATCTCCTAAACTAAAGTCTTCAAAGGAAGAACTACTCGATGATTCAAACGAGAATGTTTCAAACTTATAGCCTGGACATGTAGATGACCATTGAGAATCTGTCTTACATTGTTCTTCTTCATATGCCATTTGGTAGCCGGGACATTTAGGTGACCACAATGGATCGGCTGAACATTGCTGGTCTTCATAAGCTTTTTCATAGCCTGAACATGATGGGTCATACAATGGATCATAAGAACATTGTTGATCTGTATAAGCCTGTTCATATCCTGGACATTGCTGATTATAGAGAGGGTCTGAAGAACATTGTTGATTGAAGTACGCTTCTTCGTAACCACTACAACTTGGATCATTTAAAGGATTAGAGCAGTCAACATAACCAGAATCATTCCACGTGAAATCTAATTCAGAACCACCTGTAAACAAGCCATCTTGCCTATCGTGAAAAAAGTTCTCAACAACTTCGTCTTCTGATATATCACCAGTAAGACCAGACCATATATCGTGATTGCGAATATCTAATTCATCATACCAAAAATCTATCAAAGCACCGCCAGTTGACGCTTTAATATCCAAGCCAAAAGTATTGTTTGTTTGCTGGTTATAATACTCAAACTGATTATCCCAACTGATAGAAAAAGAATCAATATTATCGGATTGATATGTAATAGAACCACCAATTATGTCTGTCCAAAAAGGAAACAGACCATAATCATGCATTTCTTCTGTAGGTGAATATCCATTACAACAATTCTGAGCATATCCATTATTGTTGCCAAATAATGTCATGCCATTTGTGTAGATTGTAATTTTATCGAATGTTTCGCCAAAATAAGTGAGATCAAAACCTAAGTTAACGGATGTATAAGCATCATCACCTAGATTGATTGTTGTCTGTGCGTTTGCTTTAAAGAAGAACGAGCAACAAAAGACCGCCAATAGTGTATAAAACTTTATTGCCACCTTCTAAGTCCTCTTTAATCTTCACTTCATCTAGAGCATTATCAGGAACTAGTTCTGGATATGCCTTCCAAAGTTTAGCGGCTTCTTCGCCAATCTTACCTTCGAAAGGACATGGAGTTCCTGCCATTTTCATGGCTTTCCATACACGTTCATCTTGACACATTGTAGATACTGCAGCAACTTTCATGCCCATATCATACATTGTCTTAGAGAGTTTAATACGTTCACAATTCATATCACGAACTGCTTTACCACCCGAGATACCAAGAATCTGCGTTTGTACCGCAGCAGATATACCAGTTGTACAAAGATCTTGTGAATAAGATGAACCAATATTAGGTGAAATAGCACTAGGTGGTGGAGACTTAACAGTAGTCTCACTTTCATTCTTATTGTTATTGGTGTTATTTGTTGTTACGCCAGATGTGCTTGTCGATGATGAAGTCGATGTATTATTATTTGTATTTGTATTAGTCTGGTTAACTGTTTGGTCAACACTTGATTCTGATGTGCTGTTCACTGTAGAACTTGAAGTGTTTGTATTTGTATTCGAATTCGTGTTAGTTGAAGTCGAAGTGTTATTATTTGTATTAGAGTTCGTGTTAGTATTCGTGTTGGTATTACTATTTGTATTCGAATTTGTTGAATTTACCGTAGAACTCGTGGTGGTATCATTGTCAATAATAGTATACGTACTATTAGTTCCATCTTGATATGTGTAATCAGGTTCTGCTTTTGCTATTGTTGTTAACGCAAACGTACATACTAAAGAAACAACGACAGCATTAATCGACTGTCTCATCTTTGTTTCCTTTTTTATTTACTGGGCACTATTTACTGGGCACCAGTCTTTTTCTTTTTCTTTCGCCAAGTACCGTCAGGTAGCTGTTCCATATCATCAGTCGGTATTTCAATGTTAATACCCTCATGACTAGTGTGTTGAGGTTCTTTTTTTCTTTCGCGATTAACAATATCATTCCATGCAATCAACAATGCGACTGCTAATGGGTCAAATACAATTACCAATAATATAATTACCCATCTTACTGCATCTTCTAATACAGTGCGACTCGTTTCGCCATAAATTAATTCTGCAATGTACTTAATTGGACCAACTTCAGCTTCTATTAGAATTTGATCTTTACTTAGTACTAGTTTTTCTTCTTCAAGTGAATCAATAGCCTTTTCAGCATTTCTAATTACTAAGGCGAGTTGATCCCTCTCAGGCTTTTGATTAGCTCGCGTAGAAATACTCCCCGAACGGCCTCTGATGCGGTCGTTGTCGATGAGGACTTGCACGGCTTGATCAAGCTGTCCGATGACTTGTTCTGCGTCTCTAATTGCTCTTTGTTCTCTTCCGATTCTGGAGTCGAGTCGTGTGATTTGCACGCTGTTGTCTCCACCGGTAATTCCTTGTTCAATGTGGGCTTTGGAGAGGAATCCAAAGATTCCCATTGAGGTGATGAACATGAGGAAAGCAACAGCAAAAGTAAGATAAGCCCTAAGCAATTTAGGAGCTTCATGCCAAAACCTGTGTAAATATGTAACTGCAACCAGTTTACCGGTTTCAAGAACGCCTCCCATTATGATTACAGGAATTGCTGCTGCTGCAAATATTGCAGCCAACCCTGCGATTGAATACCATGCTGCAACTGCAGACACTGATAATGCTGTTAATAAAAGTAACCATTTCATACCCTATTTATACGATTGGAGGAGGCGGTGGCAATCCTGAATTCTGTTTCTTAGATTTTGGTGGTGGTGGCGGTGTAAGATTAATTGCAGCTTGAGGTTGTGGTCTTGTTTTTAATTCTTCTGCATAAGCCATCTTCATCATATCTTCTGTTGGCCATTTGACATGTCCATTTTCGATATAATGCATTCCTGGAACTGTTATAACATGATCACCAATCTCGAGATTTAAGGAAACATTTGCACCATCATCTCCATGCTTTTTCTGTTCTCTTAGTGCAGCAATTCTAATTTCTATTACTTGTTTTGGATCTAACAAATCTGGAAAGATGATGTTTTCTTGACCAGAAATTTGACGCTCTAAAGAAGCACGTTCATCATCTGGATTCTTACCATACGCTAATTGTTTATCTTCATCAGTAATTTGTTTGATGTCTTTTAAATCAGCATCGTTTTCTAAGTGATCAATAAGATTATCAAAAGTAATTTGATGCCAATTATCAAAGCCAACAAGACGTGGAGGAGACTTATCTAGAAAAGGATTTACGTGATAAAACTCTGTATCTGGAAATTGTTTAATGATCCATTGAAAACGACGTTGCCAATTCCTAAATGTTGGTGCACCATTCTTAACATCATCATCTTCATGGAGCTTCGCATAATGCTTTTCACCTTCATATAGATTGTTCATAATACCATTGTTATCAGGAACATTTACATCTACAGGAGAATCAAGACCAAAAAAGTCGTTACCAATTAAAAATATCTTTTCACATTTATGAGTATGAGCAGCAATATATGTAGCTGATGGACCAGCTGCAAATTTTTCAGGTGTAGGAATTTTCTTTGCACCTGAACCAGGCTTTGAAAACCATGTATAGAACCAATTAATTCTAGAGTATCTTTCGAACCTTTTAAAAATTGTTTTAGTCATAGGTTCATCAGAAGCTACTAGTACATGTGGTCTAAACTCTTTTTGAAAGAACCAGTTACAGGCATAGATTTTACCCCAATCAGCAAGTTGTTTGATATCAAGTCCTTTGCGACTTGTACCATTGCCAATGACAAAACCATAGCCACCAAGAGGCAGTTGAGGCTTTTGTCCAGGAGGTTTTTTGATTTTAATTTTACGCATTGGTTACCTCATGATATAGATTATATTTATGCTCTTTGTTTTTGTGGTTTACGGAACTTGTCACTAGTTCCAAGCATAACTCTTTCCATGATTTTAGTAATTTCATTCTTATCAAGATGACGTAAGTGAGAAACTGTAGTCATGTACTTAATGCATTCATCTACATTTTTGACTTGATGAATGTAAATTGCTTCTTCAATTAGTTCTACAAGAAGTTTGTAGATAGATACTTTTTTAGCCATTATTCTTCTCCAATTTCATTAAGAATATAGTTATAGATATGTTTCCATTTCCAGAGTCGAGGAATACCATCTGTTACGTCTAGATCGTTATTGTAATCATGAGCGATAATAATCGGATCAAGTCCTACTTTTAAACCATCCATAGCGTTTTCGATTTTATCTTCAATCCAAAAACATTTAGTATCAGAATATTCTGCAAGATCTTTTAGCTTTGACCTACCAGTATCTTGGTAGATAAATTTTGTAAAGATATTTTTACCAAACAGATATTCTAAGTTTTTCTCTCTAAGCATTTGCGGATGCCTATGATTCGAGAGAGCGGTAATACAGTGAAATTGAAAACCATGGCGTTCATGAAGACGCTTAAGGTAATACACTGCATCTCTCAGCGGTGGCAGAAATCCAATCACTGCAGAGTTGTTGAACTCTATGACATAACTTTCAAAGTCTTCTGCAGACATATCATAGCTTCCAGCAATTTCGTATTGATCTGAGTCATTGCAAGTCAGATTGTGATGTGTTTCCATCCATGTTTGAAATGCAAATTTCCAATCTAAGAGGACGCCATCGCAATCGACTAAGATAATCTTTTCTCTCATTAAGTTCTTCATATTAGGGTTATACTCTAAAAGAGAATTAATTTACAAGGTGAAAGTGACGATCATAAACGTGAAGATTAGCAACTTGCCATACGATTTGCCCAGGATCAACACCTAAGTCTTTGGCTAGCTGAACCTGTACGTATTTTTGCCAAGCATAATCATTCTTATATCCAAATACAACGTCATTAGAACGCATCTGAACATTAGCATGCAATTGACCGTTGCGAATATAATAACCAACAGCATTTGTACAAATAAAATCATTTTTGCCATTGTCATTAAATTCTGTCCAGATAGAAGGACGATTATAAATCATTTGACCTCGACGCGAATCAGGATTCTGTGTTAGTTCATCAAGAACACGGTCATATTGATTGTAGAATTTATCATCAAAGATAAGGTAACCATAGTTAGAATTGATTTCACCATGCTGATTAGCAGTTGCTGTCCAAGCTGATGGTGGTTGCTTACCTTCTTCTTCATAGATATCATAAATGTTTGTTGATTGACTTAGATACCAATCGATTTCTGAATTGATATAAGTTTGATTGGGTTCTCCAAAAATAGATTGCTCATCAGCTACAAAACATGCTCCAATCATCTCAATGGTCTTACCACCATTACGATCTTTGGTATAGTTTTCATGAAGTAACTCATTAATAAAATGAGCTCGAACATCACGAACTGTGGGTAACATGCTATTGTTTCCGAGTCGTGGCTTGGGAGAGAATTCCAGTATTTCCGCCATGGTTTGGTGCTTTCCATCCCGCAGGTTTAATAAGATCCGGAAGGCCCAGCGGGTTTGGACGTTCTGGTTTGATACCAACTTCTTTAGTTACATTTGCTCGAAGTACTTCATTCCATGCTTTTGTAGCATCTACTTTAAACAAGTCAAGTGTACCAATTGCTACAACACAAAGGTCAATAAGACCATCTACAATTTCTTCTTCATCTTTTTCTTTAAATGCTTTGAATGTTTCATCTAGTTCTTCTTTAAGAAAAGCTAGGCGAAAAATAAGAAACTGATGAAGTTGTTCTTCATCTAAATAAGATACAGCTTGTCTCACACCATGATGGTTGTGAAAGTTTTCCATATCTTGTACCCAATTATCTGACATCTACATCTCCAATATATATCATTACTACTAACAATAGGATTATACCAAAATACCAAATCATTTTTTGGATTCCCAAATTGCACCCAATACTACGATCACACCTACAATACCAACTGCCCAAATAAAATTATTAATCATTTGCAGTATCCTACACATTTCTGTAGTTTAAGAAAGAGTTGGTTCTTATAGTACTCATCATCAGGATGAAAAGTATCACTGACATGTGATAAACCAGCATCCATCTCAAGTGTGTCGCTAAACTTCCACTTACCATAAATCATGCTATTGGTTGACATGTCTTTAATGAAGTGAACGTCTGTGTTACTATCACGTCGACTGATACCATCGGCATCTTCTTCAAACTTAAATCCCATAATCAAACCACTGTAAAGGCCTTGAAACTCTGCTGCTTTGGTTTCATACACAACGCATGATGCCAATAGTAAACTTAATGCTAATACTCTAATCATTAATCAATCCACTTATCAATTTTCTTTTTACCAATATACAATATCGCTAACCAGATGGTAAACAATATACCATCAAGGTAACTAAGTTCGTTCCACGCATTAACTAAATCCATTAGAATTTATACCCCAATGTAATGTATGATACGCTATATTCTTCTTCAGCATCATCAGTGATATACAAATCTCTTACTTTGAAAGTTGTATTTGTAGACAACTGATAGCTGATAATCATTTCGTTCTTTGTAAGTTCATGGACATTCGATCCATTCTCAAATAAGTACTTGTTAGTAAATGACCACTTACTATCTGGATGTTGGTATCTTACCCAAGTAGAATTACGCCATACAATCTCACTATATTCTTCAGTTCCCATTTGAGTCAATGTAACTTCGTGAGACATTTTCCATCTATCATTACGAAAGAACTTCCAACCCCAACCAACACCAGTGTGTGGACGGAACTCACCAATATCACGATTAGCATTGTGATTGAAACCAAAGTTTGCGATACCATAATGTGTGGGTGTGAAGTTTAGAATAAATTCATACTCACCATCAGCACGATTAGTAAGGTCTTCACCACCTACTTGTGTCTTGTATAGATTGGTTTCTGTCTCAATCTGAAAGTCTTTACCTTCTGGTTCCCAGTTCCATTTCTGATGAACATTCAAGTTCTTAGTATTACTGTCTTCCACTTTGTATCCAATATCAATAGAACCTTTGTTTTTAGCAGGTGCTTCTGTAGTACCTAAACCTAGAATAGCTAAACCAATTAAAGGTGTAGTGATGTATTTCATCTATTTACTTTCTTTCTCTAAATCGTGAACATATAATGCAATTAGACCATAATGAAGTACTTTCATAAGGTCTTTGCGGTTGTAACCGTCTTTTTTACCATAACGCTGAGCATACTTCATAATATTACCAATTGTAAAGCCTTCACCATGCCCACCATCGATGATAAACTCTGTTGCTTGAAATTTATTTACTGCGTAATGCTCACCATATGTATCATTAACATACTTAGTAAGCTGACCAAGAAGTTCACCTTCGTTATATTTGTAATCGATCATTCCATATTCCTCAGGTGTAATTGACATAGTTTCTGATGGTTTACTCATTTGAGAACCTATCATCTGCATCTTTACCTTCTTGCATTTGTACTAACAAGATCATAATTTGGGTGGCTGCATGAGCAACATGAGACATGCCAGATTCTGGATCAATATCTTCACCTTGCCAAAATAGCATAAGATGTCTTTGAATAGAAGAATAGGTGCGAGACCAATCAGTGTTATTAGCATCTCTACGCCAGTCATTTACTGCATACTTTTCTGCACCAAAAGCAAATACATTAGCAATTTCTGTAAGAGCTTCAGGTGGAATGAGTGAAATTGGGGCTTTGTTTTTATCGAACTTCATGATATTTCCTATGCAGATTTAACAGTACTTCTAGATTATACTTTTTCAATTTGATTTTTTTAGATCTAAGTTGATTAGTCCAATTGACATGACTTGGATATTGATCGATGTAAAACAGTTTTGTGAGTGTTTCACTGTCACATCGATTAACAATACGATCAAGGTCAAAGAGTGTTGGCTGATTTTCTTTTACATTTGCACGTTTAAGGTTCTCGTATGCATGTGCATGAAAATCTCTTACATACATTCTAAATGGTGCTGAATAACCACAATTAAAGCAATGACATACTAAGCTATTATTCTTAGCATCTACCCAGAATCTTGCTTTACGCTGATTTGTTGTACTATCACCGCATACTTGACAAGACCAGTTCCAAGAGTACTGATTTTTCTTGCGATAATTACGAACTTCGTATTGAAGTCCATCAGCAACAATCATTTCTTCATGTTGACTCATGATAAATCCTCTTCTGGAACATTCCTTCTTGTTGACTCATGATAAGTCCTCTTCTGGA
>Ga0181400_1000019_pt1 | contig 57647 bp, 59 predicted proteins | sample 23SPOviralmetaG_FD_130129 | JGI IMG/M metagenome (GOLD analysis project Ga0181400, IMG submission 130129) | Marine viral communities from the oligotrophic San Pedro Time Series (SPOT) site, San Pedro Channel, CA, USA - 23 SPOT_SRF_2011-06-22 | ecosystem: Environmental > Aquatic > Marine > Strait...
AGGGGGCCAAGCATCTTTAACATTTGGTATCGCTGATACTAATGCGGTTAAAGTAGACCATGACGGTGTTGCAGACGATGACTATGCTAAGTTCACTGCTAACGGTATAGAGGGTCGCAGTGCTTCAGAGGTTCTTACCGATATTGGAGCTCAGCCTGTTTTATCAGAAGGAGCATTTGCAAACGGAGATAAAACAAAGTTAAATAATGTTGAGTTAAATGATCCGGAATTTGACAGTGTTATATTAGATAATCCAATTTCGACCACTAACTGGACAATTGAAGTTGATAACAGTGGTAGTCTTGTTTTTAAATATGGCACTAACACGAGAATGAAATTAACTTTATCAGGTGAGTTAGTTGTAGATGACGACATTACGGCATTTGGAACTATATAATGGCTACTCCCTTAACACAAAAATCAGGTAACGCATCTAGTAGTTTCGCTATATCTGCGAGTGATATAAACCATAGACTTGGTAATTCTGAAACTGCTGAAGTAAGTATGAGCGATATTCCTACAAAATTACTGTTTTATCATGGCTTTACAACCGCACAGGAGATGGACTTTAAAGAGTTTTTAAACAAAACAAAAATAGTTACAGGAGTACTTTTTAACGTCAACATTGGATATCAAGCTGACTATTTCGGCTCCCAAATAGGAAGTATAACAGAGGATAGAATGGCAAGTGCTAACAATGGAGGCTGGTATGCGGGCACTTCTGCTACACAATTAACAATAAGACAGATTATGTGGAATCAAAGCTCTAGTACGAGTAGAGTGGCTTTTCAGTTAGAAGAATCAGTAAGTGGTTCGGCGGTAGCATCAACAAATGGTTGGAGCAGTCTCTCAATACGTGCACTAATTGGATCACCCGCCTTTTCTACTAAAGAAGTTTTTAAAAATAGTTACTCTAGTTTTAATGGTGCCACAGGTACTTACACTTGGACTAATGCTGTAGGATCAGTAAGCTCTCTAGGAAGCAGTTCAGGACTAGATAGATACATAGAGATAGGGTGAGGATATAAAATGAATTATACATATACTTGGAGAATAACAAATTTAGAAGCAATAAGAGAGCAAGATTCTCTTACAAATGTTGTTGCAACTGCTTGGTGGATACTAGAAGGTCGAGACGAAAATGGTAAATATGCAAGACACTGGGGAGTCCAACAGCTAAACACAGATAATATTAATCCTGACACTTTTACCACATATGAAAATCTTACAGAAGCTCAAGTAATTACTTGGGTTGAAAATACTCTTATTAATCAAGAGTCTGATTTTGGACTCTCTGGGGAATATGAAAATGTTGTAGAAATGATGAAATCAAAATTGAGAGCTATTATAGAAGAAGAAGATGTATATCGTAATACAGGAATACCTTGGTAAGTACTCCAAAAAATACTTCTTGACAACTTTGCTTAAACATGGTATAGTGAGCATATTAAAAATTAACCAAAACTTATAGGCTACAAATGAAATTAAGGTACTTACTACTTCTCTGCTTACCTTTAACGGTACTAGCTGCAGAAGATACAATAATTACAGAGTCGACTTCTACGAGTGACGTAAGCACTACTACTAAACTAGAGTCTCCTCCTCCTTCGGCAATCACGCCGACAATGAATATATCCAACTCTGACCTCTGTACAGTCGGAGTTGCGGGTGCAGTGCAAACCCAGATACTAGGTATCAGCATGGGGACAACTGTACGAGACATGAACTGCGAAAAATTAAAGAATGCGAAGACTTTGTACGATATGGGTATGAAAGTCGCTGCTGTGTCTATTATGTGCCAAGACCAACGTGTATTTGATGCAATGATGAATGCAGGTACTCCATGTCCTTATGAAGGCCTTATCGGAGAAGCCGCAAAAGCAGCATGGGATGCAAACGTAGAAGAAACACCTGTAGAAATTGAAGCAGAGGAGATACTTGATGAAAAGACGAAACAAACTCTTTGGGGTCTTGGCAGCATCTTTGCTTTGCTCCTCATCTTACTCTGATAATATAGTTTATGGACAATCGAATGTAAATGCCCGTACTTGGGCAATGCAGAACGTATTACCACAACAAGCAGGACTTACAATTTCTCACATTGTATATGAATACAGTGTAGAGAAAGAAACACAAGATGCGATGTTGGTGCATGTTTCAAATGAAAATGCAATCAACGGAGGATACATCTTTCGATCTACAGATGATTGGACAGGGCAACCTTCCAACACAGTGAAGAAGATTAAGCCAGCATCGCAACTTCCCATACAATTTTGGGGAAATGGATCGATAGAAACAGAAGGTTTCGGTACAGTTTTAAACCCTTCTGTAAAGTATAACTGGAGGTACGAACCTTGTTTCGATCCTCAGTCTGATCCAACATGTCCAGGGTACATGATACCTTACGACTTGGAAGATATACTAGTAGAACCTGTAGATCCTCTTGAAGATCAATATATTCAAGAACAACTTGAAAGACAGGCATTGCTTGAAGAAGAAGAAGAGTTTGAGCGAAAAGAGCGTTTGAAGAAAAACAAGCGTGACATGGAAAAGCTCTTAGGCGGAATTAATACTAAACTTATGTCAGACCTTGCACTAGTTCAAGAAGCAGCATACTTTAGTATAAACTTATTTCCTACTTCATATTATAGTCCTTTAGAGGGCGGAACATATGAAGATGCCTTGCAACTGATTGATGCAGAGTTGCCGGACAACAAAGAGGGAAGACGAGTGAACTACACTCAACAAAAACTGCATGAAGAAATGATACAATCACAATATGATAATTGATTATCAAGAGTGCTTCGGCACTTAAGAGATATACTATGAAGAAATCTTTGTTAGCAGCCGGACTTTTACTTTCTAGCGCAGCTTTTGCAAATGTTCCTATTACAGGTTCAGTAGCATCAAAATGCGTAATTAATGTAGATACTCCTGGCGTTTATGGTAACCCTTCTGCAAATCTACTAAGCACTGACCCTTCAGACGGTGGAGTTGTACCTGTAGTTCGTTACGATATTATTAGCGCAGAGCTTTACAAAGCCAAAATTAGTTATCCTGACGAGTTTACAAGCAGTCCTTCTTTGAATGACGTTGTAAACTGGACAGGCAGTGTAACAGTAAGTCAAACTTCAGACGAGTCAATGGCATCATTTGAGACAAACAAAGTAGAGTATAATAACACTACTGAGTATGATTTAGATGTGCAAGGCAGCGTTTGGTTTGATATTACTTCAACTGCAGACTATGGTTATGATAAATCCTTCCCTGGTGGAGACTATCAAGCAACCGTAACTGCGGAGTGTATTGCACTGTAATGCGATTCTGGGTTGTATTACTTGGTGTGTTAACTCATGGCTTCGTTTGGAGTCATGAGTTAACTCCCACTTACCCTACATTAGAGACTTCTTATATGTCAGGAGTTCTCAAAGCAGAAATGCATCTATTCAATAGTCGAAAGGATATCAACTATTATTCAGTCTCAGTCTACGATAAAGACTGGAAGCCTGTCAAATTTGCTACGGAAAGCAAAATCATACAAATGGACTATCTAGATCATAAAGATATAGAGGTCTATGTTCGCACAAAAGATCAAGAAAAAGCACATTATATTTGCACTAAATCGAAAATCCTGAAAGGTAAGAGTGCACCGACACTACTCGCATCAAGGATTTGTTCAAAAATAAAATAAGAGGCAAGCGTGAAAAAGATAGTTTTATTGGCACTACTGGTAAGTAGTTCGACATGGGGACAAGGATCACTGAATCTGAACATCCCTCAGTCGAATCAAACCCATGCCCAAGATAAAATTAGATCAGGCAACGTTGATTGTCAGAATGCTATAGGTTCCTCTACGAATTTCGAGTTTGGAGTAGTTGGTATTATTGAACAAGGTGATACCCCCTTTACTACTCAAATTCAAGAAGTACAAGATCAAGAATATCGAGACGTAGGAGTATACGCGCGCATAAATATTCCTATCGGCGGACCAAAAGAACGTATCAACTGTAACACTCTGTATCAGTTGGAGCTAACAAAGAAACGTCTAGAAGTAGAGAAGCTACAGCGTGAGGTTATGCAATTACGTAAGCTTCAATTTACAGACGATGTTGAGGAAAATTAAAAATGGCAGAATTTGAAATTGCAGGAATGACATTCAAAGGTGGGAAGATGGCGGTAATATTAACTGCTCTTTCTACGCTAGGTGGTGCTAGCTGGGCTGGCTTCGAGTTTTACAAAGATTATATGGACATGAAAGAAATTGTACAAAATATAGATGTAGACGCTATTGAGGCACGAAATACTCAAATAGTGCAGAAACTAGACGATGCCATCGAATATACACGAGATATCAAATCTGGACTACGAGATGATATTCTGAGTATTGAAAAACAAGCAGACCGTGTTGAAGACAAAGCCCGAAATATGGAAGAAAAAGTACGAGACATGATTGACAAAGCAAGTGAGCGATTTGAAACCAGACGAGATTCCTTAATTAAGGATAACAATAGAGAGCTGAAGGACTTAGAAAAACGACTTACAGATAAGATCCAAAAAGCACTTGATAATCCACTTGCAGACTAGACCTGAGAAAAATATCTCTTGACAATATAACCCTAAGTTAGTATAATACGAGACATGGCAAAAGAACTCACTACAATCTCCCCAGAGGGACTGGAGATAGCAAATAGTTATTTACAGTTCGGCAATATTCGCGGTGTATGCGACTACCTCCAGGTACCTGAACAACAAGTAGTTGAAGTCCTTAATAAGCGTGAAGTAAAAAAGTATATCGATACTGTTTATCTAGATATGGGCTATCGCAATAAAAATAATATTGCTACTGTACTAGATGAAATGATTGCGTCAAAACTAGATGAAGCCCAGGAATCTGGAATGTACTCTAGTAAAGATTTGGCAGACTTATTACAAATGGCTCATAAGATGCGTATGGATGAAATTAAAGCCCAAGCAGATTTAGAAAAAGCCCAGAGTAGCAACATAAAGAACCAAACAAATGTGCAGATTAATGAAGCTGTCCCATTTGGTCAGGGAAATTATGGTAAGCTGATGGAGAAACTTCTCAAAGATGGAACAGAATGAAAAAATCAATGATCTTGAAAAGGGTCTCTATGCTCACGAAGTAATGTGTGAAGAACGGTGGAAGACTTGCTTTCAACGTTTAGAAGATGTCGAGACTTCTCTAAATAGAATAGAGACTCGTATGGTTCGTATAGGCGGAACAGTAATTATGTTCCTGGCGGGTGTGATAGTAACACTACTCACCCAATTGGGGTAAGTTATGCACTGTGCAGGTAAATCAAAAAAACGAAAAAAGAAAAAGGGCGGTAAAAAACGTAGGGGATACTAATGAAGTATAAGACTAAAAGAGCTGCAAGAAAAGCAGCAAAGCGTCTAGGGCTCAAAGGTATTCACTCACATGGTAGAGGGAAGAACAAGATCTACATGGCAGGTAGTACTCATAAAGCATATGAGAACGCCAAAAAGCGGAGAAAAAGATGATTCAGATTTTTGAAAAACGTGGCAGATGGTGTTATCGAGATGATGCAGGAAGACTTCATAAGTTCGATACAGAAGCAGAAGCCAAGAGCTCTTTAGGGCTAGAGATCGTAGACGATGCCGAGAAAAAAATCGAAACGAAAAGTAACAAAGAAAAAGCCAATACCAACAAACAAAAAACTGTACTCAACAGTAAAAGCAGCAACAAAAAGAAAATTTAAAGTTTATCCCTCTGCTTATGCAAATGCCTACCTTGTAAAAGAGTATAAGAGAAGAGGTGGTAAGTACCGTATGGGAGTTAAGAAATGAAACCTCGTAAAAGCGGCCTTAGTAAATGGTTTAAAGAAAAGTGGGTAGATATATCCCGTCCAAAGAAAGGCGGGGGCTACAAATCTTGTGGTCGAAAGAAGGCAAAAGGAAAAGGATATCCTAAATGTGTACCGGCGGCAAAAGCTGCTCGTATGACAGCAGCCCAGAAAAGATCAGCTATTCGTAGAAAACGAAAAGCAGGAAATCCAGGGGGCAAGCCACGCAATGTTAGTACATTCGTGAAACGGAGAAAAAGCAGTGGCCGCAAAAAGAAAAAGAGGTAAGAAGAAAGATTCTCGTCTTGCACGAGCAAGAGTAAAAGGCTACAATAAACCTCGTCGCACGCCTGGACATTCGAAGAAGTCACACATCGTTGTGGCAAAAGTAGGTAGTAAAGTTAAAACTATTCGTTTCGGTCAGCAGGGAGCTAAAACGGCAGGGAAGCCGAAGGCCGGAGAGTCAGAAAGAATGAAAAAGAAACGTGCGTCATTTAAAGCAAGACACGCAAAGAATATAGCTAAAGGCAAAATGTCTGCGGCATATTGGGCGAATAAAGTAAAATGGTAGAAGAAACTAAAACTGTAGAAGGCTTAGAAGGCGCTGACCTAAACGGTGATGGTCATATTTCCCAAGAAGAGCTAGAACTTCATTTAGAGTTCAAGCGTAAAGAAATGGAAGACGCTGACGCAATGCGAGATGCTCAACGGAATATGGCATGGTTTGCTTTAGGCGGAATGCTACTATACCCCTTCGCAGTAGTGGTTGCAGAGCTAATAGGTCTGGACAACGCATCAAAAGTACTTGGAGATATGGCTCCGACCTATTTTGTCTCTGTAGCAGCAATTGTAGCCGCGTTTTACGGCAAAGAAGCATTAACAGGTAAAAAATAATGGAATTTATAATTGATTTAGCAGTAACCTTTTGGCAGTGGACAGTAGTAATTGCAGTAATTGCAGTAAGCTACTTAATTAATAAACTAGATAAACCAGATCTAAAGCGCATTAATTTTGAGTATACTACAATGCCTAAAATGCAACCGCTACCGATTAAAACAGCAAGTAAAGGTTTCTGGGGCGCCATATTAATGTGGATCACTGGCACACGTCAGTGGGTAATCACAGAAGACTTCCACTACTGGATCGAAAACCAAGCGTATAAAATTCCTGCAGGCTTTCAGTTTGACGGCGCATCAGTCCCCAAGTTTCTTGCGACCTTCCTGTCGCCTGTGGGAGTTCTGTTGATGGGCGGCTTGGTACACGACTATGGTTATAAGTATGCTACTCTTATGAAAAAAGACGGCAGCAACATCGGCCCTCGTGACCAAAAATATATGGATGGTCTCTTCCGAGACATCTGTATCGAAGTGAACGGCTTCTATGCACTTAACTACTTAGCATATTGGGCACTACGCCTAGCAGGTTTTGTAGCCTGGAACGGACATAAAAAGAGAGGTACTCATGTCGTATCTAAGTAAATTAATAAAACAACGTACATCCTGGGACGGGATTGTACTTATTGGCATTTGTGGATCAGTCATATTATTAGGTGGTTTAGCAAAACTACTAGCATGGGTTGGTCTTGGTTACGGAATTTGGACACTACTAAAAGACGAATAATATGGCAGTTGAAATAAGTCGGAGGGACATACCTTCTGATGAACTAGCAGAATACAGATCTGAGACAAGGTTTCTAAAATTACCAGTCGATCCTTATTTGGATTTACTGAATATCACACCGTTGCCTTCGCAGATAGCAATTATCAATGCGATTAACAACCCTAAATATCGTTTTGTCTCAGCAGCCGTTTCTCGACGACAAGGCAAAACGTACATCGCCAATATCATTGGACAGCTCGTGTCTTTGGTACCTGGCTCCAACATTTTAATCATGTCTCCCAACTACTCCTTGTCTCAGATCTCTTTTGATCTACAAAGAAATTTGATTAAACACTTTGATCTAGAAGTTACAAAAGACAATGCAAAAGACAAAGTTATTGAAATATCAAACGGCTCCACAGTAAGAATGGGGTCTGTAAATCAGGTGGATTCTTGTGTGGGCCGGTCTTATGACCTAATTATATTTGACGAAGCGGCACTAGCCGATGGAAAGGATGCTTTCAATGTTGCACTGCGCCCTACCCTTGATAAAGATAATTCTAAAGCCATTTTTATATCTACTCCCCGTGGCCGTAACAACTGGTTTTCTGAGTTTTTCTATAGAGGATTCTCCGATGAGTTCCCTGAGTGGTGTAGTATACGTGCAACTTACAAAGATAACCCACGAATGAGTGAAACAGATATCGCAGAAGCGCGTAAGTCGATGTCAGAAGCGGAGTTTAGACAAGAATATGAAGCAGACTTCAACACATACGAAGGACAGATCTGGAAGTTCAACTTTGAAACACAAGTCAAAGACTACTCACAGTTCGATACTAGTGGAATGGATGTATTCGCGGGGCTGGATGTCGGTTACAAAGACCCAACAGCCATGTGTGTTATTGCGTACGATTGGGATAAAGAACAATACCATTTGGTGGACGAATACTTCAATGCTGAAAGAACTACTGAACAGCATGCTGCCGAGATACAGAAGCTCATTGATCGCTGGGATATTGATTACATTTATATTGACAGCGCAGCTCAACAAACAAGGTATGATTTCGCGCAGAACTACGACATTTCCACCCTCAACGCAAAGAAGTCCGTACTTGACGGAATTGGACATGTGTCAGGGGTTGTTGACAACGACATCCTCTTTGTTGATCAAGAAGCAAAAGAGTCTTTGAGTTGTTTAGATGCGTATCAGTGGGATCCAAACCCTAATCTTATGAAGGAAAAACCGAAGCACAACATGGCATCGCACATGGCAGATGCGTTGCGCTATGCATTATACTCATTTCAAACCTCAAATATATCCTTTTGATGATACCAACTCAAAAATAATGTTTGACAAGTTAGCTTAAAGTCGATATAATTCTTTAGATAAAAAATAAGGAATCAAAGGAAAATGCCTAAGTTAAAACGTGATTATGTAAAGTATGTACGAGATAAGGCAAAGTCCAAGTACGAGAAGGGTTCCTCTTGCGAGATTTGCGGTGCAACAGAGCAGTTAGACTTTCACCACTTTTACAGTCTCACACCATTGTTAAACAAATGGATAAAAGATAACAATCACAATCCCGAGTATATTCAAGCACTTCGGGATGATTTTATAGAAGAGCATCATGCTGAGCTCTATGATCACACGGCTACTTTGTGTCATACTCATCATTTGAAACTTCATTCAATTTACGGTAAAGATCCAGCACTGACTACAGCTACAAAGCAGATGCGTTGGGTAAAGATTCAAAGAGAAAAACATGGCTTGGTATAATCCTTTTAGTAAAAAACCTGTTGATGTCGAAGAGAAGTTGAATCCTGCTCAGTACCTGGATGGAGGAAAAGTAGAGTCTAGCAGAGAACATACTATTAGCTACGAAAGAGCTTACGAAGATCTAGAAATTGTAAATCGTGGCGTGAATATGATCGTAGATGATGTTGCTGAGATTCCTACTCTTGTACTACCCAATGCTCAACAAGGTGTTGTAAAAGGTATAAAGAGAGCAAAAGTTGAGCTTCTTTTAAATAAAGAACCCAACCCTTTTCAGGACATAAATACTTTTCGTCGTAATTTAATTACGGATTTTGTATTAGATGGAAATATTTTTATCTACTTTGACGGTGCTCATATGTATCATTTACCGGCAGATAAAGTACAAATTCACGCTGATAAAGATACTTATGTAGAAAAATATACTCTTAACGAAACTACATTTACTCCTTCTGAGATTATACATATTAAAGATAACTCCTTTCATTCTATTTATAGAGGTGTGCCAAGGCTTAGACCCGCTATGCGTACAATGAACTTGATGGCTTCTATGAGAGCTTTTCAAGATAATTTCTTTAAGAATGGTGCAGTTCCGGGTTTAGTACTTAAGTCTCCGAACACATTGTCAGAGAAAATTAAAGAACGTATGATGGTATCTTGGCAGAATCGTTATAAGCCAGATACTGGAGGTAAACGTCCTCTCATACTAGATGGAGGACTAGAAGTCGATAGCCTCACAAAAGTAAACTTTAAAGAATTAGATTTTCAAAGTGCGATTACAGAAAATGAAAAGATCATTTTAAAAGCACTTGGAATCCCTCCAATTTTATTGGATTCAGGTAATAATGCAAATATTCGTCCCAATTTACGACTTTACTATTTGGAGACTATATTACCTATAGTTAGAAAAATTAATTTTGCAACTACTCGATACTTTGGTTTCGAGTGTAAAGAGGATATTACAAATATTCCTGCTTTGCAACCAGAGCTACGTGATAGTGCAGCATTCTACACATCACTAGTAAATGGTGGCATCATTTCTCCAAACGAAGCTCGTGAAGCGTTAGGCTACGAAGCTAGAGAAGAGGCAGAAGATATACGAGTACCTGCAAACATAGCAGGATCTGCAGCCAATCCGTCAGAAGGCGGTCGACCAGAGGAAACAGAAGAAGAATGACACCTGGAAAAAATAGACAACAAGCAAAGTATCAAGCAATACTACGGATTTCAAAATACTTTGTAAAGAATAAGACATGGGTTACGGAAGAAGATTATAATAAACTTGGAAGATTAAGTACTCCTTGTTTACCTAAAAATTTGTATAGAATATTTGGAACATATAAAGATATGTTACAGTATTTGGAAGTAGGTCCAATGGCAGATGAAATTAAAATGCTAAAACCTAAACCGGTAGTAAAAAAGCCTAAAGCATCCGCTAAGCCTAAAACGGTAAAGCCTGCTAAAGCAAAGGAGAGTAAAGATGAATAAGTTATTTAATCTTACATCCACATTTAAGTCTCATGAAGCAGACGATGGATCTGTAATGATACGAGGAATGGCTAGTACAGCTGACTTTGATCGCGCGGGTGATTCCATTTCAGCAGAAGCCTGGACTAAAGGTGGATTATCAAATTTTGAAAAAAATCCAATTATCTTGTTTAATCACGATTATGACAAGCCAATTGGTAGAGCTACGGGGTTGAAAGCTGGTCCTAATGGCTTGGAACTGGAATGTAAAATTAGTAAGGCAGCGCCTGCTAATGTTGCACAATTAGTTAAAGACGGTGTTCTTGGAGCCTTTTCTGTTGGTTTTCGAGTCAAGGACGCTGATTACTTAAAGGAAACCGACGGACTAATGATTAAGGACGCTGAGTTGTTTGAGGTATCGGTAGTATCTGTACCATGCAATCAGTCAGCTACTTTTTCGCTCGCGAAGTCTTTTGACTCAGATAAAGAGTACGAAGAATTCAAAAAAACTTTCACAAATCGTGTAGATCTAGCCGGTCAGTCTCTGGCTAAAGACGAAGTTAATACTTCTAGCGTAGCTAGTGACACACCGAAAAGCGCGGAGAAATCCGCAGATCAGGAGATCAAGATGGATAATCAAAACATCGACTTGGAAGCTTTTGCAAAGAAAGTAGCAGAAGATACTGCCGCTAAGATTGCTATGAAGCAAGCCGAGCAAAAAGCAGCTGACGAAGCCACCGCTAAAGCAGCTCAAGAAGCAGAAGAAGCGAAAGCTTTAGAAGCACAATCAATTAAAACAGTTATCAACTCTGGTGTAGAATCAGGTGTTGAAAAACTTATGGGCGACGTTGAAGCTAAACTAGCTGAAAAAGACGCAAACCTACAAGAAATCATGGGTACTTTCCAGAAAGAACTTGACGAGAAGAAAGCAGAAATCGAAGCTATGCAAAATAGCAAGAAGTCTTTCTCTGATCGTGGTTCTGATCTAAGTGCGTTCGGTAAGGACTTCCTTGGTGCTCACATTCTTGGTAAAGTAACTGGCAAAGGTTATGACACTGACTATGCTAAGTCTATTATGGCTAAAGCAGGTGTTGCTTATACAGCTAACTCTTCAGACACAGGTAAGCTAGATACTCTTTCTCAAACAGCGTTTGAAGAAGAAATGGTTCTAGAGCAAAAAGTTGCGGGTCTATTCCGTGAGCTTGCTGTAAACTCTGGCGCAACTGTAATTCCTACAGTTACTGATACTAATACTGCTACTTTCTCATCAGGCGGTCTTGAAACTGGTTATTTGACCAACCGTACTGTTGGTACTGCTAACAGCTATGATATGGGCAGCGTTACTGCATATGCTAATCGTCTAATCTCAGGAACTTATATTCCTGCGGATACCGATGAGCAAACTTTTGTAACTATTCTGCCAATGATTCAATCAGCTCTAGCCCGTGCTCACGCTCGTGCAGTTGATCAGGCAATCTTGTTTGGTACAGGCACGGGTACTGCAGCCTCTCAACTAGTTGGTCTAGTTGGTTCAGCAGGTATTGATGGCTCTAGTTCTGATGGCGCTGCTGATCATGACGGTCTTGCAGGCGATGCTGCTGCAAGTGCTACAGCTAAAAATTCTGTTACTGCACTTACTGCTATGGCTGCTCGTGCTGAAATGGGTAAGTATGGTATTAATCCTGCAGACGTTGCTTATATTATGGGTACTGATGCTTACTACAGCATGATCGACGCTACTGCTGATGGCGCAGACTTTACAAGTATTGATGAAGTGGGCGTAGGTGCTACTAAGTTAAGTGGTCAATTAGGTTCTGTTTATGGCTCACCAGTAATCGTTTCAGATTTGCTTGATACAGACCCTAACAATGCTTTCAACCATGATGGTGATGATGGCACAACAGCAGCTCTTAACCTAACAGGTACTGCGTGTATTGCAGTTAATCGTAATGCGTTTGTTATTCCACGTCTTGGTGGTGTTAACATTGAAAGCGACTTTGAAGTTGCAAATCAACGCACTGCTGTAGTTGCTAGCCAATCTCTTGGCTTCACTCAATTGGAAGGCGGCGCTAAAGCAGCTATCCGAATTAAGAGCACTACTTAATAGTAATATTTTTACTTTTAAACTTCGGGGAGGTTCGCCTCCCCCAAGTTTTTACTAATGGACTTATAGAATATGGCAAATTTAATAACCTTGACAGAATATAAAGTAGCTGAAGGCCTTCAATCTACGAAAGAAGATGCCAAGTTAGAGCTAACTATTACTTCTGTAAGTCAATTAGTAAAAACTTATTGTGGAAATGGTATTATAGACTTTTTTAGTGTAAATAAAACTGAAACCCTTAGTATTAATTGGGCTTCGAATATTGTACAGCTTACAGAAAGCCCCGTAACAACAGTTAATAGTGTTCAAGAAAGAGACAGCTTAAGCTCTGCATATACTACTCTTGTAAACAATCAAGATTATTATGTAGACAATGCCACAGACAGTATTTATAGAGTAAGTTCTAGTGGTTCTGCAAGGAACTGGGCAAATGGTCCAGGATCTGTAAAAGTAGTTTATAATGCAGGCTATGAGAAGTGTCCAGAAGATTTAAAACTAGCAGTTATTGATTTGATTACTTATTATCATAAAGATCATCATAGAACTGCTCGTCAAACTATAGCAGGAGCTAGTAGAGAAAATAAAACTTCTTCAGGCTCTAGGAATAATCCTGCATTTCCTGACCATATTAAAAGGGTGTTGGATTTATATAAAAACTTCTAATGAGTAGACAGGGACAACAAAAGTTTCTTAACAATTTGCAAAAGAAACTTTTGCGAGAGTCAAAAGCATACAGACAAAAAGTCGCAGATAAACAAACACATCATTTTAGTGTAAGCAAAAAATCTTTAGAAGAAGGTATAAGACAAACTATTAGTAGTAAATTTAAGTCTAAGTCAGATACTCGTGTACGAGAGATACTAAGTATTGTAGATAAGGATATTACCGTTGCCATTGATGCAATTAAAAAAGAACTACATAGATTGGAGGATGGAGCAACTGTAGCAAAAGTATATATTACTTTTGAAAATGCGAATGGAGTTGGTGCAGTCTTTTATGCTACTAAGACGGACAGCGGCAGATTAAGAAACATATATAGACAAGCAGCTGTAGCGTCTAGAAAGCATCTAAACCCTTTGGCTGAAAAGGTAAATGCAGCCTCAATCAAAATAACAGGTAGAGGCACAGGTACAAAGTCAGCAGATTATTTCCATGTTGAACACGGTAAAAATGAGGGTGTAGCAGAATCTTTAGTAAGGGACGCAATAGAAGAATCTATATTAGATATTCCCGATATTAGTTTTCAACAGGCAAGGCAGTGGCTAGAAGCTATGATCCCTGAAATTACAATTATCAGAGATACCAAGACCAGTAGAATGAATGTTCATATTGGTCCAAAACTAGGAAACTTGGCGGAAGGTAGAGTTTCAAGACAAGAGAAAAAAGAATTTTCTCAAATGGTAGACGATTTAGTAGATATAGTAAACTCAGATGCTAGTTTTCTTGTCGATGCTCCGGGGTCTGATAGTTTTACAGACATACAAAAGAAAAAGATTTTAAAAGCTGCAACTGATCCTTTTAAAAAGGTTAAAAATACAAGAGTTAAAGCGAAAACCAAAATCAAACATGGCGCTAAAACACCTGTAAAAAGTAAAAGAAAAAAGGCAAAGATTTCAGATATTACGCCAAAGCCAAAACCTGTAAGAGGAACACCAAGACGAGCAAAACAAAGCTCTATGGACTTTAACCCTTTACAGATGATAGCTATGTTGAATAAGGACTTGCCAGAAACAGTTAGAAAAAATATGCAACTTCCAGGGCTTGTAAACAGAACGGGACGTTTTGCAGAAAGTGTAAAAGTAACAGATATAACACAAACTGCAAAAGGTTTTCCAAGTGTGGGATACACTTACCAAAAAAATCCTTATGAAGTATTTGAAATGGGATCAGGAGATGCTAGATGGGCAACACCGGAAAGAGATCCTAAAACATTAATTGATAGGTCTATTCGAGAAATAGCAACAAAGTTCGCAATAGGTAGATTTTACACCAGGAGACTATAATGGCTGCAAGAGACTATACAACTAGAAGACTAGGTATTTTGAATGCTCTTGTCGAAAAGCTAAAAACTATAGATGGTGTAGGAAAGTTTAGAAGTGATTTAGGGGATAATGTTTCTCCTCGCTTAAAATTTTGGGATGAAGTGGAGGAATTTCCTGCAGTTCACCTAAATTCAGGATCTGAAACTAGAGAATATCAGGGTGGAGGATATAAAGATAGGTTTCTTGCAATAACTCTTCGATGTTATGTACAAGACGAAGATTCTATACTAGCTTTAGATGATTTGCTAGAGGATGTAGAAACAGTGTTGGAAGAAAATTCACGTTTAGAGTATAAAGATCGAGATGGCTCGACTCAATATACGCAACAAATCACTATTATCAGTATTGATACTGATGAGGGTGTACTTGAACCTTTGGGAGTCGGTGAAATGACTATTGAGGTTCGATACTAGAAAATACAGGCACGAACAAAAGTTCACGTCCTTGTCTTTTCAAGATAACATAGGAGAAATACTATGGCAGATACAATGTTTTTTAGTAGAGATACGAAAGTCTATGTAGCCCCTTTGGCGGCTGACGGGACAACAGAGCAAGCTCTTTTTGAGATTCCTGTTCTTGATGGGTTTTCGTTTTCTCAAGCAACAAATAGTTCAGAGGTAACTTTGAACGAAATGTCGGCGGGTTCAAATGCAAGTCGACGTGGTCGCAAGATGTTTAACGACTCTCTTGCTCCAGCAGAGTGGAGTTTCTCTACTTATGCACGTCCTTTCGTATCGGCTGGCAGTGGTGGTACAGGCGACGCTGATGATGGAGCAAACACTCACGCAGTAGAAGAAGTATTGTGGGCAATGATGGTAGGAGATGCATCATACGCTTCTCACACATTTAATAATATTACTAATGGTAATGCAGGAGCTGGTGCTTCAATTAGTTTTGCTAACTCAAACGTAACTACTCTTGGTATTGCAAACATTTATTTTGTACTTGGTAAAACTGCTGGAGACAACGGCGGCGAAGTAACGTACAAACTTTCTAAATGCTGTGTAAATGAAGTAGGCGTAGATTTTGATATTGATGGAATTACTACTCTTAATTGGTCAGGTATGGGTGCTGAGCTTATCGAAGCAGCGAATCTTACAACTACAGCAGCTGTAGTTGAAGGTACTCTAGCTACACAAACCAGTAACTTTATTCGTAATCGTTTAACGGAGCTTGTAGCTTCAAATGCGTCGGGTCAAGCACAAACGTTAACTCTTACAGGCGGTAATGTTACAATCTCTAATAACATGACATTCCTTACCCCTGAAACTCTAGGTGTTGTAAACACTCCACTAGCTCATGTAACAGGCACTCGTTCAGTTTCAGGTAGTTTTACTTGCTATTTATCCAGTACTGCTAATAGTAGCATGGATTTATTTGAAGCGTTAGTGGAAGATAAGAGTACAGTTACACACAATTTTGATCTTGAGTTTAAGATTGGTGGTGCAGCTGCTCCGAATTTGATTTTTGATATGCCTTCTTGCCACTTAGAAGTTCCAAGTCATTCTATTGAAGATGTAATTTCATTAGAGGTTAATTTCCACGCACTTGGTACCGATATCGACTCTACTGACGAAGTAGCTGTTAAATACTTAGGTAAGACTCTATAAGAGTATAGCTAGTAAAAAATATTTCTTGACATTTATGGTCTGTTAGACTATAATATGGAAATAGAAAAAGTTAAGAAGGGGTCTTTTTTGGACCCCTTTTTATTATCCGGAGATTTATGGCTAACTACAATTTTTTACAGGAAGCAAAAGTTTGGTTTGAAAAAACTTCGAGTGAGGAGGGTATAGTAGCGTATACTGATCGCTTTACACAGGCGCCTTATCAATACGGTAATTTCGGTAGATATAAGGAAACTGTAGCAGGCATAGGATCTGAACCTTTATTTATACATCAAACAGCGAGGTTATTTCCTACTTCTGGGTCTAATAGTACAGGACATGATGCAACTTTAGGCGATAGAAAAGTTTTATTAGCCTTTGACTGTAGTTCATACGCTACGGGTGAAGCAACTTCGGCAACTGTGGTAATGATAAATGTTGTTAACGGCGTAAAGTACCTTAGAGTTAAGATAGGTGATCAAATTACTTTGAATAATACTTCGGACTGGGAAGAACTAAACAGAGCAAATACAGACGGAATTCATGTAGATATTCCTTTTTCGCAGCTAACTCCTTTTAATACTCCTGTTAGAGAAAACGGGGTTGATGGGCTGGCAGAGTTAACGCATATACGGTACGAGATAGATCCTCCAAATAAAACATTTAGAATGTGGGTAAACACAACACTTGTCGCAGAGGAGGTGTCGGCTAATTCTTTTAGATGGATAGGAGACGGCGACGTCAACACGATAACCAATAAATATAACAGTAGAAGAGCGGGATTCGGAACAGCAACACAATTTACTAATAGTATTTTTACAATTCCACATATGCCCACCTCTCTGTACTCAGACATGACCAATAGAGATGAAGCAGTTGCAAGTATTCCTTATAATATTGGCGGTCTTGCATTTACTTGGTTTCCGTTTTCGTCGGTATCGCAAGTAGGAGGTAGTACGGATGTATACCATAATCAAACTGTTGTAAATTTTAACGCAGTATATCCACTACCTGTTAAAAAAGATTTAACTTTTAGTCAAACTTTTACAGATAATAATTATTCAGTAAAAACAATACAAAATACTGGAAATATGTTTAAAGCGTCTAGTATTAATAAAGCAAATCCTGCAGATGTATCTTTTAGTATACCTGTATTTGAAAGCCTTAACGGAATATCTGAGTTTTATGATATTATAAGAAAATTAAATACTGAAAATAGGCTAAGTTATTTTACTTTATATATACAGTTGCCCAATGATTTCTATACAATAGAAAAATGTGTCGTAGTAGGGACAACATTTAAAATGGAAAAAACTAATCCATTAGAAATAGAAGTAAAAGTACAAGGATCAAAGATAAGCAGAGGAACTAATACGACTTTTATACAGCCCTTTATAGCTACATCGTTTCCAGAAACTTATCAATTAACAACCGATCATTTAGTAACAACTATTGATAGTACCCCAATAGATTGTTTAATAAGTCTATCGGCAGAATTACAAAATGAAGTCCAATGGGTAGAGAATAATACAGTAGATAAAGCAATAACGACAGGTAGTTTTAATAATGCTAATCATTCTTTTTGGAGTATAGTTGATACTACTCCTACTTATAGTCCTACTATACCTATAGATTATATTATAAATAATGCGCCTGTTACTGTTGGTTCCAATATTTCGTATACTTACATAGGAGAGGCTTCGATAAATGCGGCAAGAGATAGAATAACTTTAAAAGTATTTGAAGATCCTACATCAACTCTGCGAAGTAACCAAAATAATTTCTCTGCGGAAGACAATAGGGAAAACTTTAGATTAGACTGGGATTCTTCTTTGCTCAACCTTCATAGTCATAGTATTTTATTTGACAGGCCTTCGGCAGCAGATTTGACTAGTTTTTACATGGATGAAACGCTTGAAGTAAATGCTGCCTATTTTAAATATAGCGCAGAGGATGAGACTTGGGTTTCTGGGAGTCAGCCTAGAATTTGGCATGACCTTACTTTTAGCGGAATACAGTATACAAATACTTCTGTACCGGTTCAAAAGTATCAGTTTGAGTTTGATGTACTTAGTGCTAATACAAACGATGTTAGTTTTGAATTAACAAATCAAGATGGAACTTCTCTTTCGGCGGTTAACAATACTCGTGCAGGAAAAGAAAATCCACTAAAGTTTCAGTTAAATTCGATACCGGCGGAAGACCCCCACGTGAGCATTGACCCTGCCACTGGTGAAGTTAGATTAAATTATCCTAGTAGTAGTTTTTCAAGTAGTGAGTGGGTAAACGGAGGTACGGCAAATTATACTTACACAGTCCAAAGTATTAACGATAATAGAGATATTGTAGCTTCCAAAGACTTTTCGTTAGACACTGATGCAACACAGTATTCTAATCAACAACCTGTACACGGAAGTATTATAGATACGGTAAATATTAATGATTTTACCCCTGATAGCGATAAAAATACAACTTATCCACAAGAAGCAGTAATTATATCAAGAACTTTTTCGGGATCTGTAGAGCAATATGTTACAGATAGTACAGACCATAAATATGTACAAACACATAAAACTGGAGTGCCTATAGTCATAGAAGCAGGTAAAAATAGTACTTCTGGTTTTCAATTCAATCTTGGCAACTGCACCTTTACTAATAGAAACAATGTTGCAGACGCCTTTACGCAGAACTTTGATTGGCTAATGAATGATAATCCCGCTGATTTAAGTGCTATTTTAAAAATTAACAATACGTAGGAGTTACAATGGAATTAAAAAAATTAATGATCGACACCAAAGCAGTTTGGGTTGATTTTGCAGGCTTGCCAGGTTTTAAGGTAGAAGTTGCAAACCTTTCAAAGAAAGAATTAACAAATCTTAGAAAAAAATGTACAACACAAAAATTTGATAGAAAAACGCGACAAGCGGTAGAAAGTTTGGATGAAGATAAATTTATTACTGAATTTACAAAAGCAGTAGTAAAAAACTGGAAAGGGTTAACACTAGGTCATTTGGAAACTTTATTATTAATAGATATGGACGGAAAAGATCCAGAAGATACTCTTGAATATAGTGAAGATAATGCTGAAACTTTGGTTAGTCAATCAACGGAATTTGATACCTGGCTCAATGAGGTAGTCTTTGATTTAGATAACTTTCGTACAGAGCGAAAGGGAAGAAGTAGTAAACCGGCTAGAAAAGTATCTAAAGAACAGTGATACTAATATGACGCGAGAGCGTTATTTCACAATGTGTGAGCAATTAGGTAAAGAACCTGTAGAAAGTGAAATACCCCCAGATTGGGAAGACTTTCCTCATATTGTTATACAAGCCTTTAATACTTTCAATATGTTAGGCGATAGAATTGTAAACGAAATAGGGTATGTTGGAAAAGATTATACAAACCTACCGATATATATGGATATATATGGTATAGAAGATAAAGAACTGTTTTTAGATATATTATTCTTTCTAGAGACAAGAGCTATTTCTAAATCTCATGAAGCTATGAAACGAGAAAGAGAAAAGCTAAAGAGAAAAACTAGTGGCAGATAAAAGTACAGTTCAGGTAACGTTTAAGGTAAACGCAGACGGTAGTCTACAACAAGTAGGTAAAGCGGCAGACAAAACCGCTAAATCTATGGACAAAGCTACAAGTAGTACGACTAACTATAATAGGGCGGCGCGTGGTGTTGCTAATCTTCAACAAAACCAAACAAAAGCATTCGCAGCAACGGCTAGAGGAACCTCTGGCCTTGTTGCGGCTTATGCAACTCTTATGGCTCACGTATTCGCTCTTACAGCTGCGTTTGGAGCCTTACAACGTGCTTCCGCATTAGTCCAGTTAGAGCAAGGTCTTGTTGCTGTAGGTAATGCAGCAGGTCAAAATCTTCCTTATGTTGCTAGAGAGATTCAAGCAATTACAGGTCATGCTGTAACCCTTCAAGAGGCTATGGAAGGCACAGCTCTTGCTATGTCTGCCGGTTTCGGTATTAACCAACTAAAAGAACTTACTAAAGTTGCTCGTGGAGCTTCTATCGCACTTGGTAGAAACATGGGTGACGCACTTACTCGTCTTGTAAAAGGTACTGCAAAACTAGAGCCAGAAATTCTTGATGAATTAGGTATTATGGTTCGCCTAGACAAAGCCTCTCAAGACTATGCAGCTAGTATGGGCAAGACAATAACACAATTAACTCGCTTTGAAAAACAACAAGCGTTTCTAAATGCTACCATTGATCAAGGCGCGAAAAAATTCTCTGTGGTTCTTGATAGTATTGATCCAGATCCTTATTCACAACTAAGTTCTGCATTCCAGGATCTTGTTAAGGATATGACCACCCTACTTAACAAAGGTCTAATACCTGTAATCAAATTTTTATCTTCTAGTAAGTTTGCAATGACAGGTGCAATTATACTATTCGCTTCATCTATTACAAAAATGCTACTACCCGCTCTCGGAGAGATGTCAGCGGCCAACCGTACGGCAGCTGCTGTTGCGACTCAGTCTGCAACTAATGCGGCTGGAAAAATGGAGAAGAAATATTTAGGTGCAGTTCGAAAAGTAAAAGGTGCATTTAAAACTGTACCTGCAAGTGTTAAAGCCGTAGAAGCGCAATTTGTTTCGGGAGGTCTTTCTGTACAACAATATAAAGTTCATTTAAACAATCTTAAAAAATCAGAAAAATTACGATCAGTTGCCTTAAAACGTTACAGCGGTGAACAACATATACAAAAGAAAAAAGAATTAAATGATATTCGACAGCTAATCGCCGAAACTCAAAAACTTCTTTTAGTAGAATCTCAAAGAGGTGGTGCAGGGGCTGGAGTTAAATCTGCTCGACAAGTTGGTCGTATGGCTAAAAGACAGTCTATTTACCAAGATAAAATTGGAGAATCTTCACTATTTGGAGGACTAGCAGTTGCGGGGCGTGGAGCAAAGGCACAATTTAAAGAAATAGGAAAAGGCGAAAAAGGTTTAAAAAAGCTAAAGGTAGCTTTTTCAGCCGCTTCAAAAAGTGCTGGACTATTTGGATCTGCTCTTTTAAGATTTGTACCTATTATTGGCTGGGCATTTACTGCCTTTTCATTGCTTAGTCCATTACTTGGAGGTATGTTCAAGAAGGGAGCCGTTGCAAAAGCAGCAGATGAAGTCGCTGATTCTTTCGATAGTTTTTATAGAATATCTGCACAACTAAATACAGAACTTGAAAAGACAGAAAGTATTATGGATCGTGAGAATAAAATGCTTGCGGTTAGGGTTGGTTTACTACAGCAAGTTTCTGCAGGCATATCAAAAATATTCGAAGCAGATGAGACAGCAAGAGAGGAAGAGCTTGAAAAAGCTTTAAAAAGAACAAATGCAGCACGAGCCCGTGCAGAGAGCGTCACTGGCGGCCATGCGGGCAGGAATGTAAAGAAAGCGGCAATAGAAGCAGAAAAAGAATATCAAGCAGCTTTAAAAGCTAGTACAAAAGTAGGGAGCGATGCGGCAAAAGCAACTATAGATCAAGCAATCGCTATGATTAAAGCCAGTGGAAATGCTAAGGTATTTACAAAAGAATTAAAAGAACTACAAGACTTGAGAGATAGCCAAAAAGGCGATGTAGATAAAAAAGGCTTTTTGGATCAGGTAGATGCAATTACAGAGCCTGCTCGAAAGCTAAAAGCTGAGCAAGAAGCAGCAACAGAAGCTACTATTAAACTAGAGCAATCTGTGAAAAGTTTTTCTGAAAAATCAAAAGGCCAGTTCGGAGAGTTATATGTAAATGCTAATACTCTACTTAACTCGTTGGTAAACATTGAAAAAGCAGTGACAGCAGGTACAGCTACAAAGGACTTTGTCCCCATAACTCCTGATCAAATTAAACAAGTAGAAAGACTAGGAAAAGCATTAAAAATAGCAGTTGATCCAAAAGATTATGTAGGTAGCTTGAAAAAAATAGGCGAGGCTATTGCTAAAAATAATGTTTTAGCTTCTACAAGTGAGAAAACGGCACAACGACTAACTCATCAAGCTAAGAGGCTAAATGGTTTTGCTAAAAATACGTCAGGAGTAATGGGACTGCAGCTAGTTATTGAGCAAGAGATTTTAAATACAAAAATAGAAGGGTTAAATGCAACCTTACAGAATATGCTTGCCGAAGAAGGTATAGATTCAGCTTCTGATAGAGTCTTAAAAACAAAAGCGGACATAAAGAAACTTGAGGATCAGATTTTATCAAACAAACAAATAGAAGAAAAAATTGCAGTGGCTCAAATCAACCATACTTTAAATATGTTAAAAATGCAAGAAAAGCTATTACGTTTATCTAAAGAAAGAAGAAGTACTGAAAGAGATATAGAAATGACGCAGTACAGAATTGCCGCAGCTAAAGCAGGGATAGAGGTTAGTGAATTTGCAAAAATAGGAATACTTCAAAAAAGATTGGCAGACGCCGAAGCGGCTCAATCTCAAACAGCAGCAAACAAGATTGCATCAGCCGAAGCCGAATCGAAATTAAAACTAGCAAAATTAAAAGAAGAAAGAAAAACGGCTTTAGATGCTTTAGATAAGACTCCAGCTCCAGCAGTTACACAAACTATGACTGTACGCCGTGACATAGTTGATCCGAAGCATGGAACAATAGATGAAGTCATAGCCGAGTCTGATAATAGTGAACAAATATCTTTTTATAAAAAACAAAGAACTTCAGCTGAGCGAATAAATCAGGAATTTAATCAAAAAGAAAAAGCAGAAAAAGCCTCTTTAGCAGAAGAAAAAATAAAAATAGAAACAGACTATGCTTTAAGAGTTTTAAGTATAAAAGCCGAGATGTTTGAGGCAGAAAGAAGATTAGAGAGACAGATGCTTGAAGAGAGAAAAGTAGGCATGAATGCGTTAGCCCAGTCTCAAATGGATACTGCTCAAAAGAACAAAGAAAACGAAGCTAAAAAGACAATGGATTTAGATGCCATTAAGAAGATGACGTTCGAAAGTGAAGAAGCAAGAACTAAAATGGAGGATTCGGTAAAAGGACAGTACTACAGAAATATGGCTGCAAATGCTAAAACAGCCTTTGCCGACATTGGTGCAGAGATGTCTAAATTTGGGGGCGCTGATGGTGTTTACGCGGGCGCTGTAATGACCGGTATCGGACAAGTAACCGAAGGGTTAACTATGTCTTTCCAAGCATTTACAGACTCTAGTTTAAGTGGTACTGAAAAACTAAATGCAGGATTAAGTGGTTTAAGTTCTATTACTAGTGCCTATTCTGCTATTACTCAGGCAGCTACTGATAAAGCAGTTGGCAACCTAGATAAGAAGATTCAAGCCGAGAAAAAATCAGATGGTAAATCAAAAGAAAGTCTTGCTAAGATTAAAGGTTTAGAGGCTGAAAAACTACAAGAACAGAAAAAAGGTTTTGAAAAGCAGAAAAAAGCGCAAAGAGCTCAGGCAATTATTTCGGCAGCACAAGGTGCAATATCTGCATACACCTCTTTGGCGGTAATTCCTATAGTTGGTCCCGCATTAGGTGCTGTTGCTGCTGCTGCTGCTTTAAAAATGGGTAAAGACCAGGTAGACACTATTAACGCTACCTCATTCGAAGGCGGAGGAGACCTGGGAAGTATAAGCAGTATTACAGTAGGGCAGAGGTCTAATAATGTAGATCTTGCACAGAATAGTAATCAAGCAGGAGAGCTTGAGTATCTAAGAGGCGGAAAAGGTGTTGGGGGTCCAACTAATTTCCAATCAGCCTTCTCAGGTTATAAACATAGAGCGGCTGGCGGCCCTACCGGATACGTTGTAGGAGAGCAAGGTCCCGAGCTATTCATCCCTCAAACTTCTGGAGAGATAATGTCTGCTGGAGAAACAAAAAATACTACAGCTCCTACAAATGTAACATTTAGTATAAACGCTATAGATGCTTCTGGAGTAGAAGAAATGCTAACAGAACAAAGAGGAAATATAATAAATATGATACGAGATGCCGCAAATGCTCGAGGAGAAACTTTCTTAGAAAGTGTTACGGAGAATTACTTATAATGGCTACTGCTCCTTTTACAAATATATTACCAGATCCTTCTAACCATATTAATATTACTGGACAGGCAGGAACTGGAACCGGTTTTAATTCTGGTCCGGGTTTTGCAAGCTTTAAACTTAATTCTCAGTTTAAAACTTCGTATAATACTACTAATTCTGGTAGAACTATTACATCTTCTTCAGGAGGGCACAAATGGTCTCTAGCAATAGAATACAATCCTTTAACTAGAGACGAGTTTGAACCTGTTTATAATTTTTTAGGCTCTAAACAAGGCAGGCTAGAACATTTTTTTGTACAAATGCCAGAAACCAATCTAAGATCTGTTCCTTTTAGAAACTTTATAGGAGCATCTAATGATACTTTTTATGTGTATACAAGCCCTGTAACTGCGCAACTTTTAGAGCTACATAGAGAATATAAAATAAAAGACAGCTCATCTCAGTGGCAGACTGTAGGAGCAGCTACCGGATCAACTTCAGTGGGAGATACTTTTATAGCTACAGGTCAATCAGCAGTCGGGACACATCTTGCAGCTCCCACATATGAAAAAGCGGGGCAGGATAATCTTACTATTGCCAACGAGCTTACTGGTTATAGTCTTACTACACACCAAACTCCAAGACCTGGAGACTTATTCACTATTAGTGATCCTTCTGATTCTAGCCATACAAAACTTTATAAAATTAATAAAGTAGAGACTAGTACAGATAATGCTAATGCTATTCAAAATCAGTATGATAAATCTGAACCGGCATCAACAACGGTCACTGGTACAGATACCGTATCGCCCTGTATAAGGATTCATTTCACCCCCGAACTTCAAAAAAATGTATACGCTGGAGCTGTAATAAAGTTCTCTAACCCTATGATAAGGGTTAGAATGACGCAAGACGTACAAGAGTACTCTTTAAACACAGAAAATCTATACTCTTTTTCTTTACAACTTGAGGAGGCTCAAAAATAATGTCAGAAAGAAATATATCATCAGATCTTAAAACTTTTTTAAAAGAAAATAAACCCTATACTATTGCTCATCTTATAAAATTTGAAAGACCAAACAATCTTTCAACGTTTTCCACTGAGAAACTTAGAAACGCCTCAGATTATGTCTATATGACCGATGCGGGAAGAGATATTACTTTTGACGATGGAAGCCTTTCCCATATTAATAATTTTACTTTTAAACAATTTGATAGTTATCCAGGTTCTTTGGCTTCAAATCCTTATACCTATACAGCCAACGGACCTCAAACCTATGTAGCAAAGAGAATACAGTCTGTAGGAGCTGTAAATGAAGGTATAGAAGCAAAGGCTTCAAGCATGTCTATAAAACTTGATGCTAATGCTTTAAGCCCTCAAATTTATATCCCTAGTTTTTTCTACAATTCGTCAGGTTATTTTGAAACTGATATTGATTTATCTGATAGAGGCTTTACAATAGGCGATAAGATAAGCGTTTCACAAAGAGGACAAGATAATGGTACATTTATAATAACCAGATTTACTGCAGGAGGACATTCTGATCATCCTAATCGTGTATATGTAGAGGTTGTTGATGTAGATAATACTCTGTCAAGTGGTACTACTCGATCCAATACCTTTATAACTTTAGTTTCGGAAGAACTAAATACTATTTTTAGAGGCAGTAAAGATGTAGTTACGTCTAATTATGTGAATAGAGAAGTAACCATTTATAGATTGTATATAGATCCGCAAACGAATGAAATTGTAGGCGGTATCCCCGGTTTTTATGATAATGTATATGATAGTAAAGGTAGCTGTCTTCTTTTTAAAGGTATAATTACAAATGCTTCTTTTAATGAAGCTCCGGGGTCAAGTTCTTCAATTTCATGGACTATTTCTAGTCATTGGGGTTTCTTTAATCAAGTAACTGGAAGGGTAACATCAGATTCGGAACACAGAGCCTTAACAGATACAGGAGTTTCGGATAGAGATGTTATCCTAAGACAGGCTTATGCAGAAGATTTGGGTTTTGAACATTCTGAAAGATCAATTAATCTTATTGCAACCTATAATAAAGAAATTACTAAACATCGTATCAAAAAAGAAAAAAATGCTATAGGTATTACCACTGACTACTCTATGGAGGAGTATACCGACTATGTACCTACTGATATCGACTTAAGTCTGAATCTATCGGCTAAGTCCTTACCTGTTATTTATGGAGTCAGAAAAGTAGATTCTATACCTGTATTTTTTGATAATCAAAAAAGTAAAACAGACCATCTTTATGCGGCTTTTGCGATTTGTGAAGGACCTATAGGTGGTTTGTATGATATAATACTAGACGGTAAAAGCACTATTTGTTCAGACGCTGCTGATTTTTCCGCAAGATCAGAACAAAACGAAAATAATACTGTGGATGTATTGTGCCAAGGTAGAGCAGATAAAGGGGATGTTTTAGTAGGTACAAATACTGATCAAGGTGCAGCAAAATATGTAGCCAATGTATATGATTACGATGGTCTTTCTAGTACTGATCTTGTCGGTTTGATAGGTTTTGAAAACACACCCTACTACGAGCAAATAACAGCCAGTTCCACCATCGGCTCTACAGGTTCCACAGGTATTCTACATGAAAAAGGATTTGCTTTTACCGATCCAATTAATTCTACATTTATTTTTCATTCGGGAAAACCTTTTCAAAGAGCTGACTATCTACTTATGTCTACTGCTGCTAAACAACTTTTTAAAATTCAAAATGACTTTTACAGTAAATTACCACATAAATACTATACAAGTAACCACAGACTTTTAGATACAGCTTACTGCTCTGCAGAGTTTATTGTTGGGAATGGAGAGATAAAACTGCCCAAACTTAATTTTGTAGTAAAAGGAAAAGCAATAAACTGCCATAACTATGATGGTAGCTTTAGAATGACGGACAATGCTTCTAATTTTAGTCCTGCCAATACTTTAAAATTTTATGTAGGTGAAATGGTAAGTCATGGAAGCTCAACTGCAAGAATTGTTGATAAGTTCTTTGTACAAAACGAAGAAGGCCAATTAGAAACTAGAATTATAACGGATCCTCCTCTAAACCCCGCTATAGGAGGTAGCAATGGCCTAAATGACACAAAATTTCAAATTACTACGAGCAGTGGAGGAAGTTTAGAGTATTATAATACTTCAGGAAAATCTGTAGTATGGGGGACACTAAATAAAAATGCAGCATTCTCGAATGATGTAACTAGTTGGGTCCCTCTGTCTGGTAGTGGCTCTTCTTTTGAAATACTGATTAATCCAGGTGATACAAACTGGAATAACACTCAATGGACTGCATCGGATATACTAACAATATTACAAAGAACAAACTCTAAGGGTGAATATATAGCTCGACTAGGTCTCGGACAACTACTTTATGGTTTACAGGACAGCAGCACCGCTTTGTTGCATCAATATAGTGATATAAATACTTATCATAATTTATACTATACAAATGTGGCGCAGGGAAGTAATTCTTCTTACCCAACAGGTATTAGTGTAACAGGTTTTGAAGGTGCTTCTCTTAATTCTGCAAATATAGATGCTTCTGTACTAAACACTACTTTCATTAAAAATGGTATTAGATTAAGTTTAACAAATGCTAATAGTACTGGCTTTAACCATACTAATATTAATGGCTCTATTTTTGTAGGGCAAAAAATAAAGCTATACGCATATTCTAACGCTGCTATGGATATAGTTGAGGCACCTTACGTACAGGAACGAACAATTATAGATGCAGTTAGGTTGAACGCCCAGACAAATGACTACTTTTTCTTTGTTGACCAAGCTTGGGATGTAGGTTATCTTCCTACACAGAATCCAACAGGTGATCCAGGTGCATTACAATTTAAAATAGAGATATGTACTCCAGAAGACTTAAGGGTTAGTATAAACCCTAGTATGCAACTTTTAGACTACTTGCAATCAAGCAAATACGGTAAAGGTCTAGAAGAGTCTGAATTAGATATAAATAGCTTTAAAGAGTCTGCTTTAAAATGCGATACTCGCTCTGATGTAACAGTAATAATAGATCCAACTACTTTTTCTTATACTGTTGTTCCAACTGTAGGCACACGCTGGGAGCTTGATACAGGAACCCAGTATTGGAGAGGTACTATTAGTAAAAGCATAGGTACTGTAATTACTAAAGGTTCAAATACTTATAATGCTTTTGCAGTTACTTTTACGGATTGTGTAGGAAAACTAGCAGTAAAGCATACAGGTATTCAAGTGCCTAAAGCGGGGCAGATAATATGGGATAACTCCGCAGGAGTAACTACTATAAAAATAGGTGCAGATAGTCTTGTAGAAACAGATGCAGAATTTAATGCGTTATCTGCACCTACAACAGCAAACTATACTTTGACAGGATTAGACCCTAATGGTACAGACCCTACTACTATGAGATTAGATATAGGGACAATGGGTGTAGCTTCTGATGGTAATCCTATTGTTAAGGATATTGTAAAAAAACAAGGCTATGCTTCCCAGAGTTCGCCAGGTTCCAACAATTCTTTTATCAGCAATACAGTTGTTGAAAAATCGGGCTATAGTTTATATGATTCAGATAATGTTAAATATTTTAAATATTGTGGGTGGGATGATAATAGTCAACGAAATGTTACTAGACACCAGTTAAACCAACTTGTGGACACCTCTGGTACTGTACTTTCTAATGTTAATAATATGCTTAGACAGTTTAATGGAATATTAAGCTATAGAAATGGAAAATATACTCTAGACGTAAAATCAAAAGCTGATACTACTATTGCATCAGGCTTAAAAGTATATAGTGAAGATATAGTTGGTAGTATAAAAATAACTGATAAAGGCTCGAAAAGAACTTTTAACAGTGTTGATGCAAGTATTATCGATCCTTCTCAAAACTTTGAAGCAAGAAGTGTTAATTTCTTTAACTCTGACTACTTAAAAGAAGATGCAGGCGTACCTAAAAAAGGCAGCTTTAGTACCCCTGATATAACTAACTACTATAATGCTAGAGTTAATATTAAGCAATTTTTGGATGAATCTAGATTTGGATTAGAGATCTCGTTTGATATGAGACCTTCTGGGTTTTTAATTACTGCTGGGGAAATTATTGAATTAACTAATGAAAAATTTGGGTGGTACTCTAAGCTTTGGAGAGTGCTTTCTATAACTATGAAACCTAATGGGTTGGTTTCTGTAAAAGCAAAAGAGCATAATGATAGCTCGTATTTTGTGTCTACAGAACAAGTTACTCCAGGAGCTTTGATTGAGCAATCTGTCGGCTCTGTAGTGGCAAATGTAGGCTCCCCTGCTTTTCCCTATAATCTATCAGCATCACAATTAGCAACAGGTGGTATAGAATTAAACTGGTTAAATACTCCCGATTTTAATCCAGCAACACATGACATCGAAGTTTATAGGGTACAAGGTATTGCTGCACAAAATGTTCGTAAAACCACTCTTACTGTTGACACTGCAGGAGCTACTAGAACCACGACCATACCTATTACTGCAGGGAGTCCTACAAATGAAAGCATAGGCATGACTGTAAGCGGTGTAGGTAAAACTATTACTGTCCCTTTGGCCGATTTACAAGCCGAAGATAAAGTTAAAATTTCAGTTTTGGGAACTAATACTGACTGGAATGTTATTGAAGGATATAGCACAGGTACTAACGAATATAGAATAGGCGATACTATAACTGTGCATTCTACAGGGGTTTCGGCATTGACAGGAACTGGACAAGTACAACTCTTAGATAGAGAAGTAAAAATTGTAGGTATAAGTGCTCCTGGTGCCACAAGAACCATAACTGTAGATTCAAAAGTTAGTGTACAGGCAGGATCAGAAATAACATGCCATGCCCCTTTAATTGCTACAGTTAATTCTGGTACTACGTATATAGACCCTATTGTAGGAAATAATCAGGGTCAGATAACAAGATACTATTGGATTAGGTACAAAGTAATTAAACCTGTTCAAAATGTGGCAGGAGCAGTAAACAAGCTAGTCTTCTCTGATTTCTTCCCCGCTTCGATGTCTGGTATATCTGGTGTAGGACAGCTTGTTGATATTGATCAAAGACGTTCAATGTCATTATCTTTTTCTAACCCAAGAGAGTTCACTTACAATGAGCAAGGAACTAATATTGCTACTGTTAATCAGGTTCAATATCCGACTACTTGTGTAGTTACAGTTACCCCTGAAAATGTTCAGGGGAGTGTCAGTGTCTCTTTTCAAATAATAGATAGTTCGGGTAATAATGTAGGAAGTCCTACTATTGATTCAGCCTCTCCTTATTCATTCACATATACTGCTCCTACAGGGGCTACTGCGGCGGACGGGTTTGATAAATTACCTCAAAGTTTAAAGATTATTGTAAGTGATGTAGTTCCAAACGGGACAACTTATACTGCAGAACAAACTATAGATTTTACAGCAAATAGATTGGTTGTCGGAGGTATTCCGGGAGTTGATGCAATAGATATAGACATGACTAACCCTTTACATACTTTTCCTATTGCTTTAGATGGAACAGTGGATGTTAGCGGTAGCGGTACTAATATTCAAGTACTTGAGGGAGGTACTGCTCTTACTCTTGTAAACGGGCCCACTGTTGGAAACGGACAATACACCTTAGCTGTTAGCTCCTCAGTAGTGGGTGTAGGTACTATAACCGGAACAAATAGTACAACAGCCCTATATAGTGGAAGCACGACACTTTCTGGAACGGTTCAGGACGGAAAGGTAGTATTTACTGCTTCAGGCAATAGACTAGACGGAACTCCTTTTTCAAGAGTTTTCAACCAAACAGTAAATAGGATAGATACAAATCAGACTGTAGAGGTTAGCGTAGATGATCAAGTTATAGACTATGATTCAAACGGAGCAAATGCTAACCCCTCGACTGTTACTGTTAGTGTAAAAACATATGGTATTGCTGCAGCTTATATAGACGTAATAGTTCTAGACTCTAACGCTACCGGTGTTAATACTTATAATATTTTAACAAATAAACTAGTCACTACCAGCAGTTCTGGATTTACCACCAATGGAACTGGTGATGGTGGAACTATCGATATAAATTTAGCAAATATCAATAATACTAATAGTGTCGTTAATTTGTCTGATATGCCTTTAAAAATTGAAGTTCGAGCGTATGCTGGCAGTAATGCAAACGGTACTGAACCTGTTGTTTCAGCTGATAGAACAACAGTATTTGGTATTAGAAATGGTGTAAGTAGTTCTTTAGTATTTGCATATAAAAGAAGTGCTGCCACTCCAAACGATAATCCTGGACAAGTTACTGTAAATTTAGGCACTGGTCAAATAACAACAGGTAGCCTAGCTAACTCCTGGGAAAAAGAGCCTCCCACAGGAGAAGGAAACCCTATTTACTATTGTGCAGCAACGGCAGCAGGTGTGGGAGCTACCGATACTGTTGCAGCAAATGAGTGGTCTACTCCAGTATTATTAGCTGCTTCCTCTAAAACAAATGTTGTAACTTCAAACTCTCTAGTATTTGCTAGAGCTAAAGACAACAGTCTTAGCCCTTCAGCAGTTACCATAACTGCCCAGACTCAAAATACTACCCAAGACGGGTCTTGGTCTACTAGTGCAGGGACTCTTACAAATATAGTAAATACACATACAGGCCCGTCTTGTACTGTCGCAAAAGCTAATTTTGTAGATGGAATGGTGGTAACTTATACTTTACATTCGGATGACGGAAGTATAGCAGATAGTGTTACTTTAAAAGAGATAGAAGATGGTAGTGGAGCTCTCGTAGTTTCATTACCTAATAATAATCACAACCTTCCTTCTAACTCGGGAGTTGTTACTAACTATACAGGCTCAGGCACAAATCTCAGAGTTTATCAAGGATCAACAGAGCTAACATTTACATCAGGCACTCCGACAAATGGCCAATATAATGTATCTGTAGGGAATACTGCAAATATCACAGAAGGCACCGCACAGGCTGATCCGGGAGGTGGCATATTTGCTAATATAACCGATCACTCCGCAGCTTCAAATAACCAGGATAGTTTTATTATAACTTATACGGTTACAGGTAAAGACTTTTTAGGTAATTCTTTTACTACTACTGCGGATCAAAGTTTAACAAAAACTGCTGGAGGTTCTCAAACAGCAACAGCTTTTATATATCAAAGAAGTAGTACTAATAGTGCACCATCGTTACCTACAGGAACTACTACATTTAATTTTTCTACAGGCGGCATGACTTTTAATGGTAATAATAATGGGTGGGATGATGATATACCAAGCACATCAGGAAGGTATTTATGGATTGCAAGAGCAACTGCAAATGCTCCTGGTACTCAAGTATCTGTAAATATACCTGCAAATGCCTGGGGAAATGTAGAGTTACTAGCTCATGATCCCGAAGATTTTATTAATATTGCTCTAGATAACTCCTTTGCAGAAATTAGTCTGGATTCAGATAATAATAGAGTTTTTGATGATACTGGTACCATATTATCTGTTGTGGAAGGTTCTAACTCTTTAACTGCCGTATCAGGTACTCCGACAAATGGCCAGTATAACGTAACAGGTACTACTTTTAGCGGGGGAGCCACCGAAGCGAGTGGTGCTACAATTTCTGGAGGCAATTATGTTGCCGCTGTATTAAATGGTATAACTGATGATGTTGGTACTAGAGTCTTTTCTATTTCTGGTAAAAGAAATAATGGTGATGCATTTACAGCAAGTGCTACCCAAAAATTTAGAGTCACAGGTCTTGTAGGACGTTTTACATTTACTCCTGGATCTTTAGGATTTTTCATAAAATTCCCTGCGGAGGGGGATAGAGCAGAGGCAACTTCCCAAACTCTTACTACTAGGCTCAGTAACTTTAACTTAGGTGATAATGCTACTTATCAGATACGAAGATCTATTATTGGTGGGCCTTTGAATGGTGTTCTTGGCAACCATACAGTAACTTCGGGAACATCTTCTAATGGTCAGAGTTATATTTTTCCTACTGCGTACGACGTATACCCTTTAGTTATACAATCGAAGTTAGTTAGAACAGACGGCGTTACAAGTGCTGAAACCACAATTGGTGTGGACCAAATAGTATTTCATGCAACCAGAGACGGAGAAAAAGGATTATCTCCTCCGGTTATTGCTTTATCTAATGAGACACATACCATCAGAAGGGACGAAAACTTTGATGCAGATCTTACAAACTCAGGAACAGATATTCAAGTACAGGAGGGCGGCTTCGCATTAGATTATGTAGCTTCTAATCCTACAGCGGGTCAGTTCACTGTAACAGCTGTAGGTACTGGAGGAATTGTTCCGGGTTCAATTCAAGCAGCAGCTAATAATGGGATGCTAGGACTTGCTAGCGGTAATTTGTTGCCGAATAGGATGCCCGAAGCTTTTGACCTACAAGACTTTGATAATGATGGATCTATTGATTCTTGGAAGTATAGCTCAGCCATAAGTAATAATAGTAATAGTGTTATTGCCAATTCTGTTACTGCTCCTTTCTTTGTGCAGGGTGGTTCTGGAGGTGATACATTGCAAGCTCCTTCAGGAACTTCTTATGGGCAATATGCAATATTTGCGGAAAATTATCATAGTTTTACACTTTCCGCCACAACCCAGCATATTTTCTCAGTATATGCCAAACAAGGGAGTGCTAGACATGTATATCTAAAGATAACCGGTGGACAATTCCAAAGCGCTAAAACATTTAAGGCTGTATTTGATCTAAATGGTACTAATGGTGCCATTCTATCACAAACTGAAGATGGATCAAATGTTACCAACCAAGCAACTATTACAGGTCTTGATGTTCATAATAATAACGCCGCTCTTCCTAATGGCTGGAAAAGAGTGAGTATGGCATTTACTATGCCTTCCTCGGCTGTTAACGATACAGGTGCCGGGGCTATAAAAGTAATGGTAGGTCTTACTGATGCTAATGGTACAGAAGTATTTGCCGCCAACGGTGTTGCTACAAATAATATAAATGCTTATTTCTGGGGAGCTAGAGTAGAAAATAAAACAAGTAGTGCAGCTCCAGACAACTATGCTTCTCCAGTTAACTCTATTGCCAGAGTTTCTGATCATACAGAGGATAATAATGGATTTACCTCTAATACGCCTTTAGTAACATATGATGTTCAGGCTGTAGGTGTGGGAGGCGGTTATCTAGGTAATAATATTAAAGAACAAACTTTTTCTATTGTTAATCCTGCAACAACAATATCTATTGCTCCAAGTAGATCGGCTGTTGATTTTGCATTCGATGGAACATTTACCCCAGCCACTATTACAATAGTCCCTACAGTCAAAGGAGTTAATACTACTGATGTACACTATAGATGGCAAGAAAACGGAGGTTCTGTATCATATACTGCGGCGGGATCGCCTAATAAGACTATTACGGGATACTCTGCCTCCACTGATTTCCCTAAAACTATTACTTGTGCGGTTTACTCAGGCACCACAAATGGAGCAGGTACTTTTCTAGCATCAGATACAACTGTTATTATTGCAGCTACGGAAGGTAAAACTGCAACTATTTCAGCTAGTATGGCTAATCATATTTTAGATGCGAACGATTTAGGAGTTGTTTCTAACAATGATTTTTTAAATACTTTTAAAGTAGTCGTGGATGGAACAGAACTAACCTATAATGTAAATGGAGGTTCGGGTAAGTTTAGTCTTGGTACGATTACAACGGTTAATACTAATTATGGTTCGTTGGTACCCAATGCGGCAGGACAACTATCCCTAAATGCAAACTCAACCCTTCTTAGTAATGTTAATCACTTGCAACAATTTTGGACTGTACCTATCTTAGACGGGTCAGGAGCTACTTTAGGTATATATGTTATTAGCATAACAAAAAGATTAGGTACTAGAGCTGCTCAAATGCTAGAAGTTAATCAGAGCGCAAGTCTTACAGCCGTAGAGTGTGCAGAGTGGAGAACAAGCAGCAGTCTTACTCAGGGAGTAGCATCAGAAATTGCTTTATTAGCTGTAAGTGCAGCCTCAGACAATAAAGTACGTCCAGGAGACCAGATTAAGGTTAACTCTACCTCAGCAGGTAGTGGAATAAGAATCTATCAAAATTCAACTATAATAGATAGTAATACGGTAGGTAGTACGATTGCCGCCAACTCTTTTAGTAGTCCGGTCGTTGAAGAAATAGATGGTAGCCTTCTTGTAGATGGTACTGTGTCTGCAGATGTTCTTACAACAGATACTATCTTTTCAAATAGTATAAACTTGAATGAAAAACTTCAGATAGGCCACCCGAATGGCTTAGGCTCCACTAACGCAATATGTCAAATAAATACGGTAGGAAAAACCAACTTTGCGCAGAATGCAAATGGATTTTTCTTAGGTAAAAAGTCGGGTGGAACAGGGTTTGCTTTTGATGTGGGAGATAATACTAATTATCTACGATTTGATGCTGATAATGGTACTTTTGAAATTTCTCAAACTACAGGTGATTTTGTACTGAGGTCTGGACCAACAAGTGGAGCGTCTTTAGAGATTAATAATGATAAAATAGTTATTAGAGACTCCAGTGGTACAATAAGAGTTCAGTTAGGTAACTTATCATAAAAAAGGGGGCTTATGCCCCCTCCTCTTTTTCTTCTTCTCCAAGTTCTACTTCTAGAAGCTCGTTAAAGGCTTTATTAGATAACTCTAGCCTATCTATTTTGCATCTTTCTTTGTATAACTCATCTTGAATATAGTTAATTTGAGTTATAAAATATTTTGCTCTTTCAGAAACTGTTTCTGTATCATATGCCTTATCTTTGAATGTAAACTCTGTCATTTAAATATGTCCTGCCAATTGCCTGTTGTGCTAGCTTTTGCATATTCTGTAGCACGATTTTCAAAAAAGTTAGTATGCTCAACTCCGTTGAGAATGTAGTCTAACCATGTTAAGGGGTTTTTATCACTACCAAAGATTTTCTTTAGCCCTAGACCAAGTAGTCTTCGATCAGCAATATAGCGAATGTACTCTTTTACTTCTTTTGGATCTAGTCCTGGTACATCCGCATCTTCAAAACAAAGATCAATAAATGCGTCCTCTAGCTCAACAGATCGCTCTGCCGCACAATAGATTTCATATTTAAGATCATCGTTCCATAACTCTGGATTTTCCTTGATAAATGTACGGAAAAGTTGAGACATTCCTTCTACGTGCAAGGTTTCATCTCGTATAGACCACGTAACAATCTGCCCCATACCTTTCATCAAGTTGTGTCGAGAGAAGTTCAACAAGATAGCAAAACTACTGAATAATTGTACTCCCTCTGTAAATCCAGAATAAATAGCCATTGTCTTAGCTATATCCATTTTAGTATCCATGCCAAAGTTGCTTAGATACTCATGTTTATCAAGCATTTCTTTATGTTCAAAAAACTTTTGGTACTCTGTATCGTCATACCCAAGTGTTTCTAGTAGCAAAGAATATGCTTCTTGATGCACTGCTTCCATTGCCGCAAAAGCAGATAGCATCATTCTTACTTCAGGCTGTTTAAATGTCGGCAAGTAGTGTTTTGCATAACCACAGCAAACATCAACATCAGCCTGGGTAAAGAAACGGAAGATTTGCGATAATAATTTTTTGTTTGGTTCGCTTAGATTCTCCCGAAAATCTTTCAAGTCATCAGCAAGATTGACTTCGTCCGGAAGCCAATGCATATGCTGCTGAGTTTTATAGTGTTCAAAAGCCCACGGATAGTTAAAGGGTTTATAATACTCTCTTTCCTCTAGTAAATTACTCATGATAACCACTCCATTATGTCAGCCTTACTTTTTCCGCCTACAAGGCGACCCTGCTCAACACCTTCACTAGTAAGTAATACTAGTGTAGGTACTCCGCGTATTCCAAATTCACCTGCTAAATCAGGTTGCTTGTCTATATCTATATTTTCTACTGGATATGGTAGTACCATCTCGTCAAGAGTTTTTTGTAACATCTTGCAAGGCGCACACCACTCAGCACTAAACTTTAATATTTTCATTTTACCCCTCACACGCTAAACACGCGCCTTCGTCAATACTGTCGAATATATACTTACGCAGAGCTTCATCAGAAACTGTTTCTGCACGTTTGATTGCCTCACTTCTCAAATAATACAGAGTTTTTACTCCCTGTTTCCAAGCCATCATGTGTATAGCATGAAGCTCTTGTTTTGATACGTTTGCAGGAAAGAATACGTTGAGAGACTGGCTCTGGCATATTTCTTTCTGTCTATCTGCGGCGAATTCAATTACCCACTTTTGGTCTATCTCTACTGCGGTTTTGAATACGTCTTTTGTGTAGTCATCTAAAAATTCGAGATGTTGAACAGACCCGCTATTAGTGATAATACTTTTCCAAACGTCGTCCGTATCCATCCCAATGTCCCGCAAACAGTCTTCCAGATACTCGTTTTTAAGTAAACTAGAACCGCTTTTAGTTTTTTGAGTAAATGCATTAGCCCTGTAAGGCTCGATGCTAGGGCTAGTATTACCGCAAATAATAGAGCTACTAGCATTAGGAGCAACAGCCAAAAGATGGGCATTACGTACTCCGAAACCTTGTCCATCAGGACATTCGCCCCTTTCTGCTGCGAGTTGTTTTGTCGCACGAACTGCCTCCGATTTAATTCTGTTAAACATTCTGTTGTTTGCGCCTTTTGCAAGTACGCTCTCAAAAGGAATGTGTTGTCTTTGAAGGTAAGCGTGGAAACCCATTGCACCCAAGCCAATACTTCTTTCTCTTTGTGCGCTGAGTTTTGCTCTGTGCAACTCGTCAGGCGCGTTTTCAATAAAGAATGTAAGAACATTGTCTAACATTCTTACTAGATCAGGGATAAACATATCATCATTTCTCCACTCATCAAACTCTTCCAGATTTACACTTGATAGACAGCACACCGCTGTGCGAGCCTCTGTAGTCGGAAGTGTAATTTCAGAGCAAAGATTTGAGTGATGTACTTTCAACCCTAATGCTCTCTGAAAATCTGGCATCGCCTCGTCTACTGTATCCCCAAACATAATGTAAGGCTCTCCAGTCTCTACACGATTCTGGATAAGTTTTACCCAAAGTGTTTTGGCTGATACTGTTTTTGTTACTTTACCACTATGCGGGTCAATTAAGTCCCAAGAGTCATCAAACCCTTCTTCTCTTGTCGCACCCTCAATCAACTCCATAAATGCGTCAGAAACAACGACGCCATGATGAAGATTTGTAGACTTTCTGTTAATATCGCCGCCTGTAGGCTTACGAATGTCCAAAAACTCTTCAATCTCTGGGTGAGACATTTCCAAATATGCTGCATAACTACCTCGTCTTGTTACTCCTTGCGAGAACGCCAACATTTCAGCGTCCACTACCTTTAGAAAGGGTATTACCCCAGTGCTCTCACTCCCTGCACTAGTCCTAGAACCCACGGAACGGACATCGTTCCAACACCCACCGACACCACCGCCAACAGAAGATAAGAAGGCATTTTCTGTGTAATGGTCAGTGATTCCTCCGCGTGAGTCCTCCACATAATTAAGAAAACAACTAATAGGCATACCACGTTTAGTACCACCATTAGAAAGTATGGGAGTAGAGAACATAAACCATAATTTACTGGCATAATCGTATAACCTCTGTGCATGTTCTTCGTCATCTGCAAAAGCTCTAGCAGCTCGTGCAAATGCGTCTTGAGGGGATGTTTCACCCTCTACTAAATATCTATCTTCTAGAGTTTTAATACTGAACTCTGAGAGATAATTGTCTCTTTTATAATTAAGCTGCACTACTCATTCTCCCTTCAATCTCGGACACATTGTCCTCTCCTATTGCATCATCGCAATATGTTACTAAATCCATCAACTCATAGTTTTGCAATAATGTTTCGCCATTCTGATTTAACTCTTGTATGTACTTGTATTTCCCATCAAGAGGTATATTATCATAGATAGTCATCGCATCACCATACTCACTAATAAGTTGCTCAGCTCGTTTCGGCCCAATACCACTGATTCCAGGTACGTTATCCCCTTTATCGCCAGTCAGGCACTTGAAAGAAATATATTCTTCTGGAGAGACGTTATAATGCTCGTTCCAGTTATCTATAGTTACTTCTTTCCTTGTTACATATGAGAAGCGATTTACACTTTCTTGTATTAGTAAATCCCAGTCTCGGTCACTTGATATCAGCCAAATTTCTTCTAGTCCATAATCTACTTTACGTTTTACAAGGTGGGCAGCAAGATCATCTGCCTCTACACCTTTGAAACGAAGAACTTGATAATCTTCAGCCAATAACTCTAGTGTTTCTTCATACTCTTCAAAGAAGTCAATAAATGCTTGCTTCTCTGCTTCAGTTTGTGTTGCATATTTATCTTTTCGATTCTGTTTGTACTCAGGTAAAATCTCTTTTCTATAACTAGAAGATCCCCAGTCTGCCGTAATAATTATATTACCACAGTTGTAAGAGTTTGCTAATGATTTTACTACTGCTACATAATCGTGTCGAAAATCTGTTCTGCCTTGATGTTTCCAACGGAATGCTAGGTTGAGTGCATCTACTATGAGTGCTGTACCTTCATTTCCGCCCATTCTTTCTTCAAAATCAAAAGCCACCTATCCACTCCACTTCTTCTCGTAAAAAATCTTCGGCTAGTAGTATATAACAGTCTAGAAACGCTATCCACATATAATCTTCTGTGGTTTCTGGCATTTCTTGTGTAGCTACAAATACCTTAGATCTATCATATTTAAAAAATAACAAAGGCTTCTGGTCTCCGCCTTCTGCTTGTATTACAATCTTTTTCCACCAACGTATAAGATTATTCGTCTTTTTAGCTGTAAATATCTTATCATTGAGTGGTGAATCTTTATAGTTTTTTACTTCTATGCAAAAATGGTTTCTCTGATTGGGGACATACAAGTCCCCTTTCAGATACTCCAATGCACCAGAAGCAGGTACTCTTTCAAACTTTAACCCTGTGGCTTCTCGAAGCATATCTCTTACAAGATACTCGCCACGTGCTCCTTTTGCTCTTGAATCTACCACTATACGTATCCTTTTATTTTATATATACCTACTACATCATATGTTCTACTGTCTATTATATTCTCAAATGACTCCGCAACTTCTTTGTGCGACCAATCGGGTTTTATATGTACTTCATAAGGGTTATCATTTATAGGCCCTTGTTCATATTGCACAATAGGTATACTTATAATAATAATGCTACAACACTTCTGTAGTTTTGAAACTAGGTCTTGAGCCTGCTGTTTTGTCATATGCTCTAGTACATCTCCGCAAAATGCTACATCGTATCTATTAGACCCTAGATCTATATATCTTGCGTCTTTTACCAATACAGTATCGTATCGTCTATGTAAATCATATGCTTTTACATAAGGCTCCCATATCTCAACCCCTGTCCACTCACAATTTTGTAAGTTTTCCAAGTCTCTCATATACCGCGAGTATGTACCCTTACCTACTCCAACATCCAAAATCTTATTGTGAGAGGGAAATAATTTCGATATCCACTCTACAATCTTTCTTTTACCCTGCCCACTACTTCCGGGCATTATTCTAACCTACTTATATTTTCTGACTTTACTACTTCTATCTTTTCCAGCAAGGGATGAGACCATCCATGCGACACCAAATAGGTATTCAAGTCTTCACGAAGTAGAACTTCTACTAGTCTTTCTTTTCCTGCGTCATCTAGTACGCTGATTACTTCATCTAAGAACAATATATTGATTTTGGACTTCGATATACTACTCATTAGCTTACGAATTGCTAGTAGAGTTGCAGTGTTCACGCGGGCTAATTCACCCGATGAAAGAGCAAGAATGTCAATAACATTGCCTGCATCAGTAATTTGCACGTTTAATTTGTCGTTCGATACGATAAACTCTAGTGTAAATCTACCATCAGAGAGTTCAGCCAAATAAACATCAGCCATTTCTTCGAGCTCTCCGACAAGGTTTTCTATCTTGTAAGCTAGTAATCCGTTTGTACTAAAAGACTTCTTCAGTATATCAAGATTTGACTCTAGCTTACGATTTTTCTCTAATTTTTCCGAATATTCTTCAAGTTGTGCAAGAAACTCATCAGTCTGTTCTTGTATAACTTGTATTCGGGTATTTCGACGAGTTATTCGCTCGTTTTCTGCTCCGATTCTTGAAAGCTCTTCTTTTGACTCTCGTAAGCGCCTCTGCACGTCTGACAGCCTACTTTCAAGCTCTTGCTGATCCAGCAAATCCGTCTGTAGGCTTCGATCGATGCTTCGGTACAAATCTTCCCAATCTTTCTTGCTCTGCTGATTCCGTTCATAGTCAGCATTTTCAGATTTGATGTCGATAATTTGTCGTTGAAGATCTTTAACTCTTCCTGTAGCTTTTTCATATTTAGCCTCTTCCGCTTCTTTCATAGCTTTTTCAGCAGAGCTGTCAAGCGGCCCACCGCAGGTTGGACAAGTGTCCCGAATATCCCCTAATTGCTTGATAATTCGTTGAGCACCCGTAGCGGCTGCTTTCTCAGATCCTAGTTCTGACTGTAAATCATCGTAAGATCTATACTGTGCTGTCGAGTTGTTCACATCATTGATATTGATGGACTCGAGTTGCTGTTTATAAAAATTATTAGTTTGAATTTTTTTATTTTTTTCCGAAATATTTTCAATTTCTATCGTAAGTGAACGCAAAGTCTTTTCATCTTTAGATGTATCAATTTCTAAATCTAACAAAGGTAGTATGGATGTATCACTCAATTTATTATCTTCTAACCATTTTTCAACGGTTGCAAGTTTCCCTGCTATTGTATTTGAAGTAGAAGTTACCTCTTTTGAAGCACTTTTAAATAGTTCAAATAATTCAACATACTTTTCTAGGTGTAGCAAGTCAATAAGAAACTTCTTACGGTTCGCATCTGTAGCAGTCAAAAACTGTAAGCTCGCATTTGTATTCTGATATACTAGCTGAGAGAAAGTTTTAAAATCTACACCTATAACTTCTTGTAGAGTCTTGTAGGTATTTGTAGCCGTATGACTAGAAATATCTTCATTATTACACTCTAGTTTTACTTTGATACTGTTTTTACGATTAATTGTTATCTCGTACCTATCTGTATCTTTTGTGAAGGACAAATAGATATTATAACCATTATTAACATAACGGTTGGGAATGTCTGCTTTTTTGATCCCTTTTGAGTTTTTGTTGAACAACGCCTCTTCTATAATTAAGGGTATAGACGACTTGCCCATACCATTTGTTCCCAGAATTTGGGTTACTGTGTTGTCATCTAAATGTAACTCGTTACCAGAGCCATAACTAAAGCAGTTATCCCATCTCAACGTTTGTAGTGTAATCATTGTATGTGCCTATTATGTCTGGTATTTTTTCAGGATTGATTTCAAGTATATAAGCCAGATACTCTGATAACTCTTCCTGTATAGACATTTCTTTGTCCATAATGAGTGTAGCTTCTGACTTTCTTTTTACTACTTTTTTATCCAACAGCTCTGAGTTCTTTACTGTTGCAAGGTCTTGTATATCCCCTTCTATCTCATAGATAGTATGGTCGTAGTCTGTAGGTATCATATCATCTTCTGTTGCTACTGTTTTACGCAATAGCTGAGGAAGGCGAAACTCTTCCCACATCCAATCCCAGTTATTTTCATTAATCAATAGATACCCGGTTTTTACCTTTGTTCTATGAAATGAAGTAGTCATGGGACTACCTGGATATACAATATTTCTTTGTGTATTGCTATGACTGTGTAAGTCTCCTGCAAATACTACAGGGAAATCTTCTAGTAAGTCTAAGTCGATTTCTGGTTTAACGTGAGGTGGTATCTCTCCTCTGACATGAGTGAACAAGGGCATACTCTTATCAAAATGATCTATAGCACCTTTTCTGTGTAAGTCAGCGTAAGGCAATATGCCATAACCTAAATCTTGGTCTATGTATGATATATCTACTACATTTATTAGAGGGTTGATGTCCCGCGAGACTTGCTTTAGTTGGCTAAAGAAAGTCTTGTTCTTTTTAGTAGCTTCGTGATTTCCATCATAGATAATTGTTGGAATCTTTACTCCACGAATAAACTTGAAGTAAAGTTCCAACTCTTCCATATTCGGGAGACGATCAAAGAGATCGCCCCCGATTATGTGCATATTACACTCTTTCTCTAACTCATAGATCTGGTCAAAGAACATTTGATAACGGTTTGTAGCCCACTTGACTGGGACATTTTTCTGACCCAGTTTTATGTGCCAGTCTGCCGTAAAGAGAATCATCCTACATTAAACTCTTCTTCAAGTAACTCGTCATCTGCTTCGTTAGCTGCACCACGAACACGATCAAGAAGCTCTTTCTGCGCGTCAGGCGTAGGACGAGGCATTACATCATCCATAGACTTTAGTTCACCTACTAGTGCTAACTCGTCGTCAGTAAGAGCGCGAGGCTTGCACTTCAGTGCTTGTAATTGATACTCAACATTGTAAGGAAGTGGGCCAGTTTTGACGCGCTTGAAACAGATGTCCCAACCAGTCTCAGGGTTAGTTGGATCACCCAAATCTTCAGCAGCAGTAATGATTTGCTCCCATAGTTTTTTCTTTAGGTTTACAACTTTAACTTGACCATTATCGATGCACTGAGTAGCGTAGCTCCAGCCACACTTCAGATCAGGATAATACTCTCGTACCCAGTCTTTCTCTACGTTGTTGAATCTTTCAGAGTTTCTATCGAAAGATAGACACTCCATTGGAATGTTTTTATCATTCTCACCTTTAATCCAGTAAACATAGCGAGCAAGAATGTCGCCAACGATACGCATTTTGTTATCGCCGTCTTGATACTGAAAGGTGTCGATTGATGATTTTTGGGCAGAGCCCTTTTGTTGGTTAAATGCAATAGCCATTAGTGTATAGTCTCCAAAGTGACTTCTTCGTATATAAAAGTGATAGTATCATCTTCTATAACGAGTAGCCTGTTATCGTTAATATCTTCTAAAGGCACTGGACAATGCAGTGCGTCTAGTGTAGTTTTTTGATTTGCATAGTATTCCGACAAACTCCTAAGAGAAGCAAGTGCGTAATACATACATATTTCTTTTTGTTCATACTTATAAGAATTGTACAGCAAAAACTCTGGGTGTACCAGAAAAGAGTTACCAGAAAAGTTTTTACTAGAAAATTTATAGATAGGGTCGTACTTGTTTTTAGGGATTTTACCCTTGATAAGCATTTCCATAATCAGATTACAATTATAGATGCTACCAGCCGCCGTATCGAAAACCTTCTTCCAATCAAATAAGAGCATATATTATACCGAAGTTTAAGTAAGTTGTCAAGAAATATTTTTTTAAAGGTATTTCATGTTCCAGCCTTGTTTCATATAAAATCCTACCCTATTGGAAGCCTGCTTGCGAGCAGTATTGCCTTTGAGGTGAATATCAATGATGACTGGATCAATTTTACCTTCTTTTTTACGAATAACCCTACCCACAAGCTGTGTTAGCAAAGGCTCGTTATTCACTGGTGTGCCTAGAATGAGGCAACTAAGGTTATCTACTGATATACCTTCTGAGAAAATTGCTTGCGTTCCATACAAAACCTGTGCATCCCCGTACAGAATCTCATCTACAAGTTTTTCTCGATCTTCATGCCCCACTTCACCAGTTACACAAATTGCTTTGTCTCCAGTGAGTTCGGCACATCTTTTCAAAAAGCTAACACGATCACTTACTACTAGCACTTTATGCCCTCTTGCGGCGTAGGCCGCGGCAAGCATACTGATTGTATGTTGATACTCTTCATCAGTTGCTAGTTTAGTTACTCTGTTAGCCCAGGGTATTCTTGCTCCATCCATGAAACGAATCTCTGATGGAACAATATGTACTGTAGGGGTCATATAGTTTTCTTTGGGTGGCTTAAAAAGAGTATTACCAAAGTAATCTCTGAACACAACGTGCTTTCCATCCTTCCTTTCTATAGTCCCCGATAGACCTATCTTATATCTACAGTAATTTGTATCTAAGATTTTGCTAAAGGTCGGACTACTAACGTGATGCATTTCATCAAGTATGATAGTGCCGAACTCTTTACGAATCTTGTCTACGTTTCGGTACAAAGTCTGAGTATTCCCAATGACGATAGGGGCGTCAAGTTCAAATCTTCCACTACCTATGATGCCAGGTTCAAAACCATAGACTTTCTTTACCTCTTTTGCCCACTGATTACGCAGAGGGACTGTATGAGTAACAACAAGAGTTTTCTGACCTAACTTTCCTGCGATTGCAAGACCTGTAAAAGTCTTACCCCAGCTGACCCATGCGTTGATTATACTATTGTCTTTGATCTCATCGTAAACCGCTTTTTGACTTGGTCGAAGATCAAACTTAAACTCAGGAAATTCTACTGGCTTCTCAATACGCTTATCGACTATTTCGTAGTGATCTGGTATCAAATCCGTACGTCCGATAGGTAATGACACTAACCCATTACGAATAATGCCCATGTTTTTGATGACTTGGGGCGGATCATGTGGGTTGTGCGAAGGAATCGTATATGTAAGCTCTTTATCGATGTGCTCTTGCAATCGATCATCGCATTCCATATAGATTCTGTGGCTTATGACTGCCTTCATAGTTCAAGTTCGTTCTTAGCAATAATATAAGTTTTGACAAACTCGGATCGCACAATGTCTTCGACCTCATATTCAATAAAATCGAAAAGACCCATACGCTTCAATACCTGAAAGAAATCTCTTATTCCGTTGCCTTTCAAGTCTGCTTGTCGGAAGTCTCCACAGAAAATAACTCTAGTGTTCTCACCCATACGAGTGATAATAGAGTCAAGCTCATGAAAAGACATATTTTGACACTCATCAATTAAGATTACAGCGTCTCGTAGAGTGATACCTCGAATGAATGAAGTAGTCATAAACTCTACTAGATTTTTCTGTTTAAGAATTTCGTAAGCATCACCACGACCAAATAAATCGTTGGCAATATCTTTGTAAGGCTCTTCATAAACAGAGGCTTTTTCTTTCTCAGTTCCTGGCAGAAATCCAATGTCTCGCGTAGGAACTGCACTTCGTATAATTACTAGCTTTTGATACTCTCCCTTTGTCATATCATCAAACGCTAGGTATGAGGATATAAAAGTCTTGCCTGTACCTGCGAGTCCGTGCAGCACGAGGTTTTTAGTTGATTCAAATGCTTTGAGTTGGTTGCGTGTTAAAGGTTCGATCTCTCTCAGGTCAAAATTTACACCTGCAAGAGTCTTTCTGCGTTTAGCCATATTATACTTTTCGCCTTGTGTCTTTGAGTTGCTCATCTGCATACTCATAAAGCATCCACGGAAGCCCATGTAGATGCAAGATTCCTGCCCAAGATTTACCCTCTTCGGGAGGTCGTGGTACAGTGAAAGGTGCATTGTGCCCTTTCACCCATATAAGTGTAGCGATTTGTTTACGCTCCACCCTTTTAATTTTCATATATTTAAGAGGTACTAGCTTCGTCTTTTCATAGATGAAAGGTTTGCCGGTAAAGTCAACAAAATAAGGCGTAGACTGCTTCATCAAACCATTGGGTGCTGCTACTGACTTTTTGAGTTCATACTTGTTTTTGAGAGGGCTTTGCATACGCCTAGCCCCTATATTTACACCCATCTGGTTTCTATCGTCTACAACCTGTCCATCACAGAAGAATATGCCGTCTACTACTTCCCAGTTTCCTGAGTCCATCAAGAAAGCTGGGAAAGTAATTTTTGTAAAGTCTCTAAACGTAAGTAACATAATTACTCTGCTAAACCTAGCTTCTCTTCTGTATCTAGTATCTGCTGAGACGCTTTTACCCAGTTCTCAACTGTTGGGTTGTAATCTGTTCTATCTTGAAAGTTATCTACAACCCACTGAGCCATGTTCTTGCCCTTTCCGTGAGGTGATAGTAACCATATTAAACTTGTGTCTGTCATATTATATCTCCGTACATCTTCTCGAACTTACCACCTGAATAATCTTCGTGAACAATCTCAAAGTCACAACCTACAGGAGCGCCTGGTATAGCTATACCTCTGTTCATCTGTATAAACTCTGCTAGTTTCTCCATATACTCTTCTACTTCACCTTCCGGTACTTCTGCTAGAATGGAATCATGTACAAGTGCAAAGATACGAGCCTTTTTATTGTTGGCTTTGATCCATGTGTTCATATCAATAGCACCTAAGAGGTTAATATCAGAAGCAGCAGACTGCACCAGAAAATTAAGACCAGACCGAATGCTATGACTCTGGATGCCTTTGTCTGTCGATGCGACATTTGGTAATCTCCTTTTTCTTCCGAAGAAGCTGTAAATAAAGCCGTTCTGCTTTATGAATGTTTGGTTGTCAGTAATCCACTGTTTTAGTTTGTGGAAAGCATTAAAGTACTCATCAATTACGTCTTGAGCCTCTGCTTTGCCAAAAGGTTTACCACTATCTTTGGTAACTTGCTCACTGATCTTAGCCGCGCCTGCCCCATACATAATACCGAAAGTAACAGCCTTTGCCGCCTGTCGTTGTGTGCCAAACTTCTCAGCTACTTCTTCAACGGGGCAGGGCAACCTAAATACTTTCTTCGCAATAGAACTATGAAAGTTACCACCAGACTTGAATACATCCATCAAGGCATTATCTTTTGCAAGTACAGCGGCAACATATACCTCTGCTGTTGTCAAATCCATTGCAACAATTTTATTGCCTGGTGCTGCTTTGATACAACCTTTTACAATGGGATTATCTCTAGGCAGTTGTTGCATGTTAAGTTTGCCACTAGAGCTAAGCCTGCCACTAGTAGTACCATGCAGGTTGAAACCTGTACGGAGTCTGCTATCGCGATCCAACTGCGGTAAGATCTTGTCCAGATAAGTATTTTTAATCTTGGACTTTTGTCGAATATTGAGTATAAGTCCGGGGATGTGGGATTGAGCACCGAGTGCTTCAAGAACCTCTGCGTCTGTAGAATGTGCTCCAGTGCCAGTCTTTTTGCCAGTAGGATTGAGACCAACAAAGTCGAACAACAAACTACGAAGCTGCACAGTAGAGTTAGGATTAAAATCTTTTCCATTAATTTTCTCGAATTTACTAATGGCAGGGTCTTTGTATAGTTCTGCTACTGCATCATCAATTTCTTGTTGCATCAGGGATTGAGACTTTACTAGTCTTAACTTATCAAAAGGTACGCCATTGTCTTGGATGTCCGTTAAGAAACGGCAACCAGGGATTAATATATTGTCATATACTTTTGCTAAACGCTTGTTCTGTTTAATCTTGATAAACTTCTCGTAAAGCAAGTATGTAACAGCGGCGTCCATACCAGCATATAGTTTCATAATGTCAAAGGGAATATCTCCCCAGCTAAAATCATTTTTGAGTATACCATGTTGCTTACGATAGTTATCTATCCAATCATACATTGGCTTCTCATAGTCCCCGTACTTTGTATACTTGATAGCTAACTGCTTCAAGCCATGTGTACCAGGATTTTCATCAATTAGGTAGTGTAGTAGCATTGTGTCCTCAAAGTGAGGAAACTTAAAATTGAAATGGTACTCGAAGAAAGCCAAGTCAAACTTTGCGTTATGGAATACTACTGCTTTTTTGTTAAAGAGTTCTTGCAATAGACGCTCAGACTCTTCATCTAAACACTCTGTGTCTATGTATGCGCCACGATCTTGCTCATAAGATAGCGATAAACCCAACATATGCCCATCACGTGGGTATAGTCCTGTAGTCTCCGAATCGAGTGCAATATAAGGGCTAGGAGCGTCGATAGCTGCTTGAAAGAAAGCGTTGGCTTCTGTTGTATCTTGAATACCCCAAGCGTTGTACTCGGTAATAACCGTATCTTCTATTTCGCCTTTGATATATCCAATGATACTTGCTTTGGAATCTTCCCATGTTCTTTTCGCCTCTGGTTTAAATGCGAGCATGGCAGGGTTAATGACAGGTAAGAACTTCTCTTCTACTTTCTTACCAGAATATTCTGTAACTGAGTTGATGGGGGTGAAGTATTTAAGAGCATCACTTCCCACTAGAATTACCCAGTCATAGTCGTCTGTATTGATCTCGATATCACAATCTCGTTTCAATACTTTTTTGAGAGTAGGGTCGGAGCAAAGCTGATACTGATCAAACTCAAATGCGTCATCGAACTCTCTTTTAAAATTTGTTTTACTTGGTTTAGTTTCTACTAATGCAACTTTAGGCATATAATTTACTCTTTAGTTTCTGTACTGTTTGTAAGGGTAAGGCTCCTGGATCACGATCCTTGAGGCTCACATTTCTACTAGCCAAGCCTACTCGCTCAGCCATCTCTTGAACTTCTTTGGAGGCGTTCTGTCCTGCCTCATCTCCATCAAAGAATACAATTACTTCATCTACACCTTGTATAGAAAGCATACGTAATTTATCCTCATTAATGTTCTTTGTGCCGAAGCAACAAATTGCATTATCTAATCCTTTATCATGCAAGTTTACCATATCATATATACCTTCTACTAGTACAACAGAACCTTGTATCGGCTCTACTACAGGGAATAGAGGCATCTTCGCACCCGCAGGCGAGATCATATACTTAGGCGTTCCGCCTGTAGTATGACGACCATTGAATGCTACTATACGACCAGATATATCTCTTACAGGGAACACAATCCTGCCGATATGATCGGGATCATGGTGCTGAAACGCTTCAAACTTCTTGTATGTTTCAGGCTTAATATCTCTCCAATTGCCCGCATAAGGAACAATATTCCGAGGAAAAGACAAACCAACCGACTCAGACCTCTTAGCTTTAATAGTCTTTTTTAATAGTTCTCGTCTTAGTTGTAGTTGGTTTGCCTTTTCGCCGAAATGAGTAAAAATGTTGCCCTTGAAACCGCACGAGAAACACTGAAATATGCCTGTGATTTTATCAATGCGCATACTAGGATTTCTATCGTCATGATCTGGTGACAAGCAGCGTACCAAAAAGTCTCCGCCTTTTGGTATAAAATAAATTCCTTTCGCTACGAGTAGTTCTTCTACTGTCAACGTCCTATATCCTTTACATTTTCACTACTGATTACTTGGTATGCACCTTTGTTATATGCAGGTGCTACTGTGAAGGAAGCATTGTCCGCATAACTGCGGTCAGGGGCTTCGCAAGTACCTACACCATCGTCCGCAGATCTATAGTGAACTGTGTCTCTGCGATAGGTATTGGCAACCTCTAAGGGTTCAAACTTAGGAGTATAGGTCTTAGACTTAGGTAAAGGCTTGCGCTTTCTACCTGAAGCTGTATGTCGTAAACTGCCGAATGTAAGTGCCATATTGCTTCTCCTTCTTGTAAATGTCCGTATATTATACGCCATTGAAGGTAAGAAGTCAAGAACTATTTTTAAATATCATCAATTTCTTCACCAGTTTTATGGGAAGAATCTTCACGTTCTTTAGGAGTGAGTGCAGACTCGGGGCCGATCTTTAGGCTGTCCCAATCTACTTCTGAGGTAAATGACTTCATAGAGGCTGAACGCATCTTCACACAATTCAATGTGATACAGGCATCTTCATGATCCCACGTTTCCAACGTGTAAGCGGCATCTGCCGCATCAAGAATACCTTTAGCGAATCTAGCTTCTCCACTAGCGTCTGTTTGGTAGGGTGAGAATACGGTACAATCGTACTCCTGTGCCATAGACTTCAATGCTTTACTAACTTCAATCTGCTCTGTCCAGTCATACTGTCCACCAGTACGAGAGGGTAGACTCGACCGCTTTACCTGATTAATATAGTCAACGATAATGACACCAACATTCAGAGGTTTGACTTTTTTGTCAAGCTCGGCACGAATTTTGGATAGTGTTAAAGCTGGCTCATATACTACATCTAACTGCTGAGTCGGGAGGAGCTCGTGGTTAGCTTTCAGTACATTATGCAACTTCTCAAAGTCACGATGTTCTCTATATTCCTTCAAGCGGTCTTGTCCATCAACATAACGAGCTGTCCACCAATTAGCCACCTGTTCCCACTCAGTAACATTTAAGTTCTGAGTACGCAGACGCGCAAAAGGAATTTTAGTGGCAATTGAGCAACATCTCTGAAGGATAGATCGACTATCCATCTCAATAGTGAAATAGATAGCCGACTTACCTGAAGCGTAAACATTGTTGGCAATGTTTGCACAAATAACAGATTTACCTGCACCACGTCGTCCACCGACCATAACCAAATCTCTAGGAGAGAACTGGATTTCATGATCGTACTCATCATTGAGTCCGAACTTCATGTAACGGGCTAAATCTTCTTCTGGCTCAAACAGTTCAATACGTTGCATACTTTCCTGTGGGGCTTCAAGATCAACCTTATCTTCAATGTCTAAGACAATCTGATGAAGGTGGTCTACTGACTCTTGAGCATCCTCGAATGCTACAGAGTGTTCAACATAATCTTCTAGTGAGTCCAGAATTTCTTTCTGAGTATATTCGTTCTTTAGATACTGAAGAAGCATCTCAGGGTCGGCATCGACCTCGACAGCTTCAATCGCAAAAAGTTTTTCACGAGTAGCAGAATCACGAATCTCATACTTGAGATCTTCAACTGTGGGCATTTTATGAAAGGTCTCGCAGTGCTTATCAATAATCTTATAAAGACTATGATACTCACTTGGCAGATAATGCCTGTGCGTTACACTCCAGGTCTGAAAGTCCTGTAGCTCAAGCACTTGCTTTATTAGCGCAGATGCGATATTCAATTATAAACCCTCCCAAGTTTAAAGATGTGGGTAGACCCCGTAGAGCCTACCCGAAAGATACTAAGCTAGATTAAGCAGATGCTTTTTCTTTCTTAGCTGCGCCATCATAGTCAGAGGCAGTTAAGCCACGACGAGTTAGCATAGTCTTAACGCCACGAGCAGTTTTGCCAATCGCTTCAGCGATAGCTTCAACAGTCATGTCGCCGACTGAAAGGTCAGCCAAAGGATCTTCTTTTGAAGCGCCTTTAGTTACTTCTTGCTTAGGAATGGCGTTGATGTCGCCAGAACGAAGTAGGCTAAGAGCTTTACCACGTACTGAGTTCACAGAGCGACCTAGAGCTTCAGCGATAGCTTCTACGAAAGCACCGTCGTTTACCAACTGTACAAAAGTAGCTTCTTCGTCTGGGCTGTAAGTACGAACTGCTTCAACTTTAGGAGCAGGTTTAACGTGATCCGTTAGTTCCATAGACAAGATTTTACCTTGAATAGACTTAGGAGAGAATGCGCCATCTTCGAAAAGACCTGCGATATCTGCATAAGTATATTGACCGCTGTTATCAGCAACAAAAGAGGCTAGAGTAGCTTCTTGAGCGTCTGTAAACGCACGGCTTGCTGATGCTGAAGCTAGTTCAACATCAAAACCCATTTTACGTAGTTTGCTAGAAACTGAACGGGTTGAGGTTTCAAGTTGTTCTGCTGCTTCTGCAACAGTTGCTTGGCTCACAGGTGATTCATCACCTACGAAATTTGTAAGAGAGCTAGTACGCTCGTCTGTCCACTTAGGAAGTGCCATATTTTATTCTCCAATAAAATCTAATAAATTAGTTATGATTTCTACGCCAGAGTCTCTGGCTTTCTTAGTTTTAGCGGACTCAACTCCGCTTTCGTTAACCAGTATTGTAACATCCTTTGTCAAACTTGTTTTGGTTACATATCCAAGTTCTTGTAGTTTAGCATTTGCCTCTGCTTTAGTTTTGAAACTACTCAGTTTACCACTAATACATACAGTGCCTTTCGCTACCTCGACAACTCTAGGGCTGTCGAACTGAAAGTCAAAAGGTAAAAGACTAACATAATAGAACTCGTCCTCGATCCATGAGGTAAGATTACTACTCGCTTTATCGCCAAGACCAGCCTTACGGCACAAATCATAGTCTATTTCTTCAATGTCTTTGCAGACTCTCGATAGCTTTTCCGCGGCACTTTTGCCGATAAGCGGGATGCTGAATGCAGGTAATAACACATTCAGGGGTGCAGAGCGAGATCTCTGTAGTTCATCTAATAACTTGACTGCCAATCTATCAGAAGATAGAGCCTCGGATACATCATCAAGCGATAAGTCATAGAGTTCCTCGAGGGAGGTTATTCCTAACTTCTTAATGGTTGCAGGGCCGAGACCTTTGATCTTCAGAGTCTTAGCAAAGTGTTCAATGAGCTTCAGAGATTTCTCTCCGCATTTGGGGTTTCTACAATACAGAAGATGATTGACTTCTTCGAGAACCGAGCTGCAACTGGGGCAAACTGTGGGTGCTTCGATGAATGTCATGGTCTCTCCTCTGAAATTGAAATAGTATTATACGGAAATTTAAGGTTTCTGTCAAGAATTATTTTTCTACAGGTCACGAAGGATTAATCCGTCTGACAATGCGAGGTATAATCTCACCAGAACGTATAACTTCTACTCGACATCCGATCTCCAGATCTAGGTCGCGTATGTACTCAATATTGTGCAATGTGGCTCTAGACACTGTCGCTCCGCCTATCTCAACGGGATCAAGAACCCCGACTGGACTGACTACACCACTTTTGCCTAGCTGCCACACCACATCTAAGAGAGTTGTTTCTACACCCTGCTTCTGCTCTTTAAGAGCAAACGCACCTCGTGGGTGGTTAGAGGTATGACCCAATTCTTCAAACTTGAAGTTGTCTCGTAGACGATACACTATACCATCGGTAGGATAGCCAGTGCAATCAAAAGAAAGTGCTGTATTGAAACCCATACGTTCCAACCCTTCAAGAGTTGCGTCAAAGTTTCGATTTACAACTCTCTCTTGACCATACGCTACGAACCACAACTCTTTGGAACGCTCAAAGAACTCGTCGTGGTCTTTCAAGTTGAGAGACCCCGCAGCGTAGTTACGAGCATTAGGAATAGAGTCTGGAGCAACTACTTCACCAGTGATCTGTACCATAGCTTTTATAGATATGATATTAGGTACTAGCAAACGCATCTTATCAGTGATGTCCCTGCCTTGTATGCCATCGCCCCTCGTAAGAGCCAACTGGAGTAAACCCTCAACATACAACAGCGAAACAGCCGCCCCGTCAAGTTTAGGAGTTTCGATACACTCATCTACCGCCAAAGGAGCTTCTGCAAGATCAAAACATTTCTTGAGAGAATACATACGATAGACATGAGGTATAGCATCAGTTACTTGGTAACCGACTCGATTGTATTGATGCTTATCTGCCAAGAGATCAAACTCCTCATCTGAGATGATGGGCGACCCCTCATAGTATGCTTCACACGCTCTGTCTAAAAACTCTTTCACTTATGGTTCTCCTAAAATTGAAATACTATTATACGGAATTTTAGGAAACCTGTCAAGAACTATTTATAAAGATCCTTAATTAAGTCTCCAAAAACTTCTTCTACCAACTGCTTCGACTCAGCTAGCGATAATATCTCTACTAGCCCTGCAAATAATTCTCTTGAGTTGGTAAGATCAAGTGGCATTGCTACACCTTCGGGAGTAGGTTTCCACTCCTCATTGAAGTCTAAATAATACTTACGCAAGTGTATGTACTCAACATCTCGAAAAGTATTGATGGTGAGTCGTACTTGCTGCTCCTTTACTTGGTCATAGTGTATAACACGAGAGTAGGCTTCAGGCGCTTGGTGTAGTTCCATTACTTTCTACCCTCGTTCTTTAGGATTGACGATAGAGGTACTACGCTCGACACATTGGAAGGGCGTAACAAGCGATAAGAATCGGTATCCCAACAGAAAAACAATAAGGTATCTTTTGTTTCTTTTGCTCTATTCTTTTTCTTTTGTATGTAAGGCGTGGAAAAATCTAGAGTACAAACATTGTACTTTAGCTTTCTCGATTGCTCACTACGATATGTAATGATTGCGTCCCCGTATTCTGTGACGAGGTCTGCTAGTTCTTGCTTTTTCACTTTAGCTCCTTTGTAGTAATTCAGCAATAATTATTGTGTTATTACATACTGTTAGGTGCTTTTGCTAGATACAAGAAAGCCCCGCTAGTCTAAACTAGCAGGGCAGGTACTTAGCCTTCGTTGATCGCTGTGATAACTTTGGTAAAATACTGTGATGCTTTACCAGTCAGCTTGCCAATGATTTCCTCATCGACTTCTTGACCTGCATCACCAAGTGCGGCGATAAGTGCTTCTGCAGCTGCTGCTTTAGATACTCTTGTGCCTCCACCTGTAGAACCGCCACTAGATTTAGTAGCAGGTGTTTTCTTAACATAAACGCCAGCTTTGGTTAAGATCATGCGAACACCATTTGGTGATTCGTCTAATTCTTCTGCAATATCTTTTACAATCTCCATACTGGTCTCTGGAGTTGGTTCTGCTTCTTCATACATTGATACTGCTTGTGCTTTCTTATCGTCGTCCCACGCCATTTTGCGCTTCCTCTTGTTAGGTTGTTTAGATCCTGGGCAAGTACCCAGAGCTTTAAGTTGTGAAAGGTAGAATCGTTCCGACATTGGTTATTCCCCTAAATTTGAAATGATATTATACGGCAATTTAAGGACTTCTGTCAAGAAGTATTTTTTATAACCTGTCAATTCTTACCCCGTACTGTTTCAAATGTTCTAGCTTACATAATTCATATGCAGGAACATATGCAGAGAAACCCCCTGCTGTTACATTTGAAAAGAAAGTATCGTCGCTGTCAACCTTCTGTTTAATATATACTGCATATACGGGACAGCCATACTTACTATCATAGTTGGTATTTCCTAGACCTTTCTTGCTTGCAATGTATTCGGGGGTGAGTCGTGCGTGTACTTCTACCGCGGCATGATATGTCGCCGACCACGCAACCTCCCCTTCCGCATAGTCATCTGACAAGAGAGCATCCGGATAATAGTGCGACCCAAGTTTTTCTTCTTTATTCGCAGGACGCTGGGGTACACCGACCGTCTCGAGTAATGTACGAACAAAGGAAGGACTTCTGAAAAGGGACTTAGAAATCTCTGAAATCGTCCCGCCTTGCAGGTAGCTTTCGCAAGCCTCCGCAATTTCAGCTTGAGACGCGGGTCGACCCCGTAGCTTTTTCTTGCGTTGTGCAGTGTATGCTTTCTTTTCATGGTACTCCTCAATAATCTTATTTAGCCTAGTAGTATTATAGGCTATGTTCAGAATATCACACGCTTCCTTTTTTGTTATAGGTTTCTGAGAAGAACTGGGGTTTAGAAGCCCTATTACCTTCTCTATGTTTTGAGTCGATAAGTTCTCGTAATCCTTCTTTTTTACTACTTTCCGCGCCATACTCTAACTCCAATAATAATTCGCAATAATGTATAATTTTCTTTATGTCCTCTGCACCGTTCTTAGCTCGATGTCGAGTCGCATACTTTATTATGTTTCCTTCGATGTATCCTAAACCATTTGCGTGTATATACTCTAATGGTTGTATAGGCAGATCGTAGTGCGATCCACCTTCTTGCCGCTCTAACGGTCTTTGTTCTTCGTGATCTTCTGCTACCCACACTGGTAATTCTCCTGAACTTGCAATGTTCTTCATTTTCATTATTTGGCTGTGATCCGTTTCTCGTAGTCTGCATAGTCATCACTCCACCAGGGTGGTCTTTCTCGATGCTTCCACTCTGCAAACGTACCCTTGTCGAGGTGATAGTAATCACGATACGACTGGATTGGATTGTCATAGTCTTTTAACTCGTCTGGCATAGCTAGACCGAAAGTAGTAAACCCCTTGCGAGGCATATTCTCAGGCTCAGGTAGTTTGTTTACTACTTGTGCAATTGACTTGTGGTCTTTACCATAGCGATAACGATACTCTTCATTCAAAGCATTACCATAGCAGTGAGTCCACTCAAAATTATCTAGTGATGAACGTACCCAGATTGTGCAAGGGTGATTGTACATCATTGGCAGATAAGGTGTGAGTGGTCGCTCTTCTGGTGGAAGATGCTTGATTTCTTTCTTCAAAGCGTTTAGATGATCTCTCTCGTCTTTCTCAAGAGCGCGGGGTATAAAGCCTAGATGCTTGTCAACCCATATGGCTGTACATAGCAACTGTGCTACCTCAAGAGGCATCTTCACGATATGCTTGTCTACATGATACTCGGCACACTTGTCGAGATCTTTGTCAAGGTAAAATAAATTCAATGCTTTTCTCCGTAAATTTAGACAACTATTATACTAAACTTC
>Ga0181400_1000020_pt1 | contig 57585 bp, 64 predicted proteins | sample 23SPOviralmetaG_FD_130129 | JGI IMG/M metagenome (GOLD analysis project Ga0181400, IMG submission 130129) | Marine viral communities from the oligotrophic San Pedro Time Series (SPOT) site, San Pedro Channel, CA, USA - 23 SPOT_SRF_2011-06-22 | ecosystem: Environmental > Aquatic > Marine > Strait...
CACAGCCTTCAAGAAAAACGAGCGGGCAGACTATTCTGTTCTTATGACCATCGGCATGGATAACGCTGGTGACATATACATTATGGAGATACGCCGCGAAAAAATGGACTTTCCAGAATTAAAGAGAGCTTGCATAGGTATAAACGGAAAGTGGAGAGGAAGAGGCTTGAGGGGTTTTTATGTTGAGGACAAGGCTTCAGGGCAGTCTTTGATACAAGAATTAAAAAACCAATCCGGCATGGCGGTCATACCGTACAAGGTTAGTACAGATAAAGTTTCTCGCCTAAACGCTGTCACTCCAATAATCGAGGGTGGCAGAGTTCATCTCCCAAAGACAGCACCGTGGGTAGATGCCTTTATGGAAGAGGCTCAATCCTTCCCCTCTGGCAAACACGATGACCAGATAGACGCTTTGTCTATGGGGTTGGATGCAATAAGCCGTATGGGTGGCGGAAACTTAAACATGATAAACTCTCCCATCGAGCTTTCGGACAGCCTTTACTCGCAATTTGAACCTATTGGCGGGGGGTCATCCCTCCAATCCCAGTGGTCAGACAGCCTATCGAAGTCTCGTGACAAGAGATTTGTCAACTGGGGCGAGTTATAGGACGACAAACAGCTTAGTTTTTAGGATTATTATTTCATGTGGTATAAAGATTCAAGTTTAAGCAAAGATGATGTTGTTGTTGACCTGTCTAATTTGATGGAGCCAATAACTGCGTATGAAGACATATCTGATATGCTCACCGAAGACCAAGAGCGAAAGCTCATTGATTATGTTCGGGCGGCATCTCAAATGTCATGGCACAGCATTTCCCGCCGATACGACCATTGGAAGGATGCTGACCGTGCCCACGATGTTTGGGTTCCGGCGGATACTACAAAGTTTAGGGAAAAGGCGGTCATTGCTGATACACGGGCAATAGCAGACACAGTTCTTACATATCAAATGGCGGCATTAGCTGGCCGTAACCCTATGTTTCAGCTTGAGGGATTAAACAGAAAGTCTCGCAAGTCTTCACTAATCCTTGAACGCTTACTGCACCAGCACATGAGACGCACAGCAGGCGAGGCTCGTCTTGCTCAACTTCTTCTGGACAGCATCAGGTATGGCTTTGCTCCTACAAAAATTGTGTGGGACACAAACGCAAACACTTCAAAGATTGTAAACTTTGACCCAAGAAAATGTTTTCCAGACCCACGAGTCTCGTGGGGTGACTGGGAACAAATGCAATTTATTATTTTTACTGACTACGTTTCCACGAACGCTCTTTTGTCTAGCGGCATGTACCCGAAACTGTCCAAGTATCCGGGTCTAAGACGAAAGGCAAACAAGTCCAGCGGTTGGCTTTCTCACAAGTATTGGAAGGAAGAAGGCCGTGGACTGTCCATAAATCCAGAAGACCCTCGCGGGAACGAAAACGGATTTCACTTCACGCTCGACCAGTCTCGTACTATCGATGAAATGTGGGTGAGGTTTCAGGGCTATGAAATCGGCGTTCCCTCGGTCGAACAAATTTGGATGTGTGTGACAATACTAGACGAAGAGGCAGTTATACGTTGCCAGCTAAATCCTTACGGACAGCAGTTCCCGGTCGTTATAGGTGGACTTTATCAAGACAGCCACAAGACTTACAGCCAATCGCTGTATGACCTTTTACTGCCGCTACACGAAATCAGCACATGGTTGCTACGCTCTCGTATAGATAACGTGCAAGCCGCCCTTAATAACTTAGTCTTCGTTGACCCTACTCAGGTCTCCGTGCCAGACCTAATTGATAGAAACCCGTGGGGTGTTGTGCGAACTATGCCGGGTGCTAAACCGGGCGATGGTGTCTTTATCGCTGAAATACCAGACGTAACTCGCGGCCATTGGCAAGATATTGGTGCGATGTCTGACCTAAAACAGCGTATTAGTGCCGCGTCAGATGCCCAGCAAGGTGTCCCAACCGCCGATGGTGTTCGTACAGCAACAGAAATACAGAGGCTAACTCAGTTGGGCTCACAACGTCTGGGCGTTATTGCTCGCATTATGTCAGCCACGACTATACGTCCCATGGTTCGCATGATGACTGCCAACCTACAGGATGCTCTTAATGTTGAGGGTAGCCTGAAGATTGACACAGACGGTGCTGGTGGACAGCTTCAAGCTATGGCCAACGATGGCTATATCGATTTTGATTCCAGCATGATACAGGGTGATATTGATTACTTGGTAATTGATGGCACGCTCCCTGTAGAGCCAGCGAGGAACGCTGAGACATGGATGAACATGCTTCAAGTCATGGGCCAAACAGGGCTAAACATGGAATACAACACAGGCAAGATTCTTGAGGAGGCCATTCGTGCGATGGGCGTTAGCGACATCGAACAGTACAAGGTCTCTCAAGAACAGATGCAACAGCAAGGGCCATCACCTTCACAGCAAATGGCCATGGCAGAGAAAGCTAGAGGGGCAAGTGTTGTGTCCCAAGAACAACTTATGGAACAAGCGCAAAAAGGAAATGTTGTGCCAATGAGGGAGGCTCAGTAATGCCAGAGCAAAAAGCATATCAGCTAGAGCCACTTACAGGTTTTACGCCGCATGAAAAGAATTATATCAAAGCTCTTATCAGGGAAGCAATCGCAGAGATTCCAGCACCTACACCTTCGTCTTGCAACTGTTCAGGGCAAGTTGACGGCGTGTCAAGACGAATCTCAGACCTTGAGGCTCGCTACGTTGAGGACGACAAATACGTTATAACTAGGGCAAAATTAGCTGTGTTCATGAAAGAAGAGGGCATAGAATAATGGCCATAACCCGTCCGTCAGGCGAACAGCTACGCTTTGAAAGCACCAATACAGGAAGCCATGTGCTCGACACATATCTCGAAAATGCAGAGATAGGTGGGCGCAACCTGACAGATTTGCTTAGTGAACTGTTTGACACAAGCGGGAATGTAAACCCAAACATTTTTCAGTTCAGAATAAATTCAACAACTTACAAACTGCAAGTCCGTATTGGTAACTTTGTACTCCCTAACGCTGGTTGGGTAGATGTTCCAGATGGAACATTCTTCCGCCCAACAGGCAACTATCAAGTTGGCTTTGATTACGTTATCCACGACCTGTTTAATTACAACGACAACCTGTACATGGTTACAGTGGCGCATACATCTGGCGCGATACCTGACTCATCTACGTCCTTTGTTGCAGTTTCTGGCGGCACAGGCAAAGTTCCGGCGACATCTACGCAACTTGCTGGACAAGTTGGCAAGTTTTTAACTGTCAACTCTGCACAAACTGGATACGAGCTTACATCTTTTACAGACAGCAACGTATTTTATGGGTTCTCCCAAGCAAGCAACGGTCTAGCCGTAAACGAGGTTGGCTTACAAGAAGTGTTGGCAGACGGCGCATTAGTACAAAGTCTTATAAATTTAGTAAACGGCACTACAGACCCGCTCGTAACAGACGGCTTTTGGGATTTAACATTCACGGTTTCTGGTGTCCCATACAAATATTTTGACGCGGACACAAGCGGCAATGCGGCGGCAGACAACGATGACTTGCAGGCGTTTGCAAACATTATAAACGGGACAACAACAAGTGGAAACTATTACTCTGCGTGGGTTTCAACAATACGGCCATATCTAATTAACAACAAGACGACAAGAAGCTACGACACAATGGTTATCCCCGCGTCCGCTGGCTCAAATTATGAATTGTTTAGCAAGGTTCGGGATACCACCGCAGTGTCGATAGACCCAGATGTGTACGCAACTTGGTTCTTGGCTAACGGCAACACACAAGTTGCTGTTACCAACAATAAATTGGTAGTAACGATATGAACATATTAGACGTTTCAAAACTCGGAAATCGCTGGAAGGGCACGTTTAGTTCCACCGCCTCCTACAACAAGGGGGATGTGGTGCGTGTCGGTGACAAAACCCAAGTATTTACTGACAGTGCTGGCACAAAAATAGATTTTGCAGTCGGGCAAGTACAGTTTACCCAAAAGGGTCAGGTGGCGGCAAACCAGACAGACTTTCCTGTAGGACGAAGCGGCCAAGAGTTTCATTCTGTTTCAGACGGTTCTGGTGGATTTAAGTCAGAGTTTCGTCATGACAAGGAAAGAAACGGGACTAGGGTTGTTAGCTTAACTCAAGATGCGCCTAGCAGAAATGTTGGTTGCATATATGTAGGCGGGTACAGCCCCACCTTTACAATGACTGACGGCACCCTTCGTGGTTATGGCGAGATGCACAACGGTGCCCTCGGCAAAGGGGCAGTAAGCCAAAACAGAAAAGACCCAGTTACCATACCTCTCCCATTTGGCAAGCGTGTAAAAAAACATTGGACACCCGGATACAGGCACCTGTTTGTACTAGATGAAGACAATGTTCTTTATGGAAGTGGCTATCAGTGGTCTGGTCAAGGCACGGGCACAACCGCAACAGTTTATGGTTTACTGAGACCTATCAGCCACGATAGCGGAGACGACATACAAGAAGAAATAACAACCATTGTAGGAGGTTATGACTATCAGGGTTATAACAGCTTCATGGCTCTTGGAGTTAGCGGCAAGGTGTACGCTTGGGGCACACAGCGGGGCTCAGTTTATCCATTTGGCTTGCCCTTAACATCAGACTACGAAAGACCAACCCTTATACCTTGGACTGCCGACAGGCCAATCAAGCGCGTCTTTAATTACGCTGGTTACTACCCTCGGTCTTTCCTTATAGACTTTGATGGCAAAATGTATTGTGCTGGACAAAACAGCCGAAACCTACTCGGAACAAACACAACTGCCTACGACCCGTCAAACCCAACAACTGGACACCAACTTTTTGACCCTTGGGGTGCAGAAAACGCAAAGGTTAAGTGGGTAATGAACCATTCCAGTGACGGTCACTGGGCTGCTGGTACACAGTATTACTGCCATACGGCAATTACCCTTGAGGACGGCAGATGCTACGTTGTGGGCAATGGCAACAACCAAGTTGGCTGGCAACCAAACGGTGGCTGGACATACGGATGGAATCTGAACGCTAACTATCCATTCCACACAGGCGTGGAAAAACTGATGACCAAAAACGGTGGCTATGCAAGCGCAGTGGCTTTGATGAAGGACGGAACCATAGAACATAATGGTGCGTCCTACGCCAGCGCAACCAACACCGCAACTGGCACAAACCATTGGCAAAAATTTAATCAAGCGGCAACGGCTGGTTACAACGGCCCAGACCTAAACAATGTTGTTGATTTGCAAGGACTGGGTGCTCGTTACGGTGAGAAGTGGGCGGTACGACAAGCGGACGGAAAAATGTTTGTATGGGGTATCAACGGACAAGGTGGTTGCGGCACAGGAAACACATCCACCCCTCAGAATGGTGGAACCACAAACGGCGCGGCGGGAATAAGTTCTACTGGACAAAACACTGGTCATCACACCTACGCATTGCTACCCGCCAACATTGTAGACTTTAGAATGTACGGGTATGCTACAGATGCTACGGATTACGCAAACATTGTAGCTCTGGATGACACTGGACAGGCTTGGAGTTGGGGTTACGGTGCCCAGACAACAAACCAAGACGATGACAACGAGGACAACAGAACTCCTCGTAAATTAAGGTTTTAGGAGACAGACATGCCAACAATAAATCTAGGAACCATTGGTTTTACATATCGAGGTGTCTATGACGCTACCCTGTCATACAACAAGCAAGATATTGTTAAACAGGCCAATGACACTTACGTTTCATTGGTTGATGGAACCACTGGCGTTACTCCCGGAACAGACGCAACAAAATGGGAAATCTTTACAACCGGGATAGGCCAGAACAGTGGAACTAACAATGGGGGCATCTGGTATTATGACGGCGCAAATGTTGCCGCTTTGTCTCCGGGAAACGCTGAAAGTGTTCTGAGAATTAACAACAGTGGCTTACCAGAATGGTCACTAGACGATAGCCGTTCGGGCGTAAGAGTTTCTAATCTTACATGCGGAAGACAAAACCAATCCTACCGTAGGCACATGGTTATCATGGAGGGTGGAACAGTATCTTGGTGGGGCGACAACGGCTCCTACCAGCACGGCACTGGGAATTATACTGCCGCCAAGTCACAGCCAGTACAGTCAGCCTTCCCTCATGGTTTTGTCGGCGCAAAAGAAGATACATATCAGCTTACAAATTGTAACCCAACAACTGTTACTTTTGCGGTAACTGTTGCAAATAGCGTTTTTGAGTTAGACGCTGTTGCGGCGGCGGCTGACACACCAATGACCAAGGGCAACATATATAAATTTGACCAATCAGATGCCACTAATGTTGGGCATCAGGTTGTTATAGAGGAAAGCACTGACGGGGGAACCACATGGACAGCGATGGCCTCGACTGGTGCCGACATCGGAGATGGAGAAACAACAAGCGTTTATACAACAGGAACATTAGGTTCAGCAGGCGCGAGTACATATCTTCGCATTTCTCAAGACGAAACAAATTCATACCGATACGTTTGCCAAGCTCACGGCGCGGGTATGGGAGCGACAATACTTCTTAACACAACTGGGTTCATGAAGATTTTCCGAGCACGCGGCAAATACGCTTGGTGCAACTATGGTAATGCCGCAGGCATTATCGATAAAAATAGTAAGGTTTGGCAGTGGGGCAACAACAGTAATGGCGTTGTCGGCACAGGGAACACGACTAACCAGTTTATCCCTTACAACGCCACAGACGACAACCTCAACTCAATTCACAACAAGACCGCCAAAAACTTCTCTAGCGAATTAGCTGGAGAAAGCAACAACACCATGATTTACGTTTTATGCACAGACGGCACTGTTCATCACTGTGGCTACAGCGCACATGGCCAGACAGGTACTGGCTCTGCGGCTACTAACAGGTTTGTTCAGGTTGTCAACGCAACGAATGTTGTTCAAATCGAGCAAAGCGATGACTGGGCCGCTTTCCTTATAATGCTAGAAAAGGACGGCTCGCTAAAGCACGTTGGCTATGGAAACGAAAACACAAACGGTGCTGGCAACCTGAACAACAACACCGTTGCCGGAAGCGTAAGTTTGGTAACGCAGAAAGTTGCTGAGATACTTTATGTTGGCTCACGGATGGTGTGGGTGCGTGACATTGACGGCAACACATGGAACTGGGGAGACGACAACTACGGCTTCCTAGCTCGTGGCGGCACTGCTGGTGCATACAACCCAGCTATTGTAAGCACGAACAACGCCAGTGGCACCAACTGCATTACAGAGGTTGTTGGCAACCCAGACCACAGTCAGTATGAGCATATAGTCGCACGAAGAGCAGACGGCACGATACTGACTGCTGGGTACAACGGTTACGGACAGCTTGGTGATGGCACTCAAACCCAGCGAACTTCCTTTATAACCGCATCAAACTCCCTCACCCCGTACTACACTGATGATGGATGGGGCGCAACATTTCCTACAAATGCCAAGAAGCTGTTGAACATGGGCTCAAACAGCTATGGCACATCAGGAGTTCTTTTTGATGACGGCATGGTTTTGCTTTGGGGTTACAATGGAAACGGCCAAGGTGGAGTGGGAAGCACAAGTAACGTACTAAACAGCGGCAAAGCCATGAAACAACGCATAATGAAAACTGTCATAGATTTTGCCCCCATGGGTTACTCCAGTGAGACTGGCGTTTCCTTCCTTTGTGAAGACGGTGAGTTATATTGTGTGGGCTATGGAGGCTCCTCAATGATGGCTGACGATGACGCTGAAGCCTCGTACACACCAAAACCAATCTTGTTCTAGGGCGGTCATGGCAAACGAAACTTTTACATCCTTGTCTAAACAAGAGTTAGAGTCTCTTTTGGCAACAGCGGCAGAGCGTGGTGCAAAAGAAGCATTGTGCAAGGTTGGGTTGCATGACGAGGAGGCTGGTAACGATATTCGTGACTTACGAGTTTTGGTTGATGGGTGGCGTGGCATCAAAAAAACTGCTACAAGAACATTTGTACAGTGGTTAATTTTATTTATCCTCGGACTTATAGCGATGGGCACATGGCAAAACTTTCACAAGTGAGCAATAAAAAAGCACTAGAATTAGTGCAAGACGTACAGAAACACGATGGCTGGTTATTTATCAAAGAAATCATGCAAGACGAAATAATGACCGCCGCGCACAAGTTGGCAGAAACTCCACAAATGAGCTTGGAGGAACTGCACTTTAGGCGGGGGGCCATGTGGGCCGCTCGAAAACTAATCGATGTACCGACCATACTAGCGTCAAAGCTAGAAAACGATGTAGCAATGGAAGTGCTACAAGCCGAGGAAGTGTACAAAGGTACTAAAACAAAATAGCATGCTACGGCTTGCGCAAACAGTCCGCTACGGCTGACAGGAGAAAAAAACATGAACGACCTAGTAGAACAAATCGCGGCTCAGAAGCTCGGCGAAGCAACCACACAGCAAGTCCAACAACAAGTGGCGCAAGACGCGGCTCAAGCCGAAGCGGCACAACAACCACCAACACCGGGAGCAGATTCAGCCACGCCAGCCCCAACCGAACAGGAGCAGGCCAATGCGGCTATCTCACCCAAAACAGAGGGAGATAGGCAGGCCGATAGCTCATATATTACGGTAGACTTTGGCGATGGTGATGTACGCACCATGTCGGATATGCAAGTCCGTGAAACTATGAAGCGTTACAAAGACCTAAATTACAAACATCAGACCCAATACGCACCCATGTCAGCACCCATGGATTTCATCAATGAGATTGCCGGGAACTTGCAGGCGCAGGGACAAGACGTTAATGGTGATGAGATTGCACAGTTTCTTCGTGCGGCATCACAAGCGTTTGTATCAAACCCAACCATGGGCGGGCAAGTAGACCCAACCCCAGATACCATGGGCATCCCCCTAGATGCTCTTGAGCAACAAATGGCCGCATGGGAAGATGAGAACGCTGTTTCTCTGCCGCCTATGTACAAAGATGCGGCTAGGCAGATGGGTCAGTTGCAGTCTGAAAACCAAGAAATTAAGCAAATGCTCGCGCAGATTGCTGGGCAAGCAGGGGACTTGAACATGCAGGCGGCTGAACAAGTCAAAGATGCCGCTATGCAACAGAACAACGCCGCACGGCAACAGGCCGCGAACAATCTAAACGTGGCACAGCAGAAGTATCAGCTTCCTGACCAAGACGAACAGGACTTCTTTAACTTTGCCTTTGAACGCGGATACACCATCGAGGACTTTATTGACCCCCGTCTTACAGACATGGTTATGGCTGATTTCTCTAACAACAGGAACGGCCCTGAGATGGATAGGCTCAGGCAAATGGCGGCACGAAGGCAGGCGTACACTGGCCAAGTTGGCGCAACACCAGCCGCTGGCGGACAGCCAGAAGCACCAAGCCAAGACGAACAGTTTATCGGTGCTGTCGCACAGCAGGCCATGCAAAGACGAAACATGGTCTAACAGGGACGACAGTAGTATTTTTATATAGTTACAATGAGGCTGTGGCAGATGCTACGGCCTCATTTATGTCACAGACGAAACTCGGCAATATTCGCTGATAGACGAAGGAAGCTAGAGGATAGTCAACTAACCATACTCGAAAACCCATTTTGGCAAGGAGAAATACAATGACTGCCATTCAAGGACTTCGTGGGACTGGTCAGTTTACATCTGACTTCCGTCCTACCAATTACCGGGAGCTTTTCACGCTCCTAGAACCAAACGGCACTGCGCCGTTGCAGGCTCTGTTAGCCATGACTGGCTCGGAGAGCACAGATGACCCTAAATACAACCACTTCCGTGATGAGTTGCCTGACCGGACGCTGACTACTTCAGCTACTGTAGGTGCCGCCGCAACATCTGTTGTTTACACAAACGATGATGATGAGGCTTTCATTGTGGCTGGAACATTGATTTATGTCCCAGAAACTGGTGAAGTAATTCGGGTAACTGCAAACAACACCACAACCAACACACTTACTGTTACTCGTGGCGTTGGCCAAGCTGGTACTGGTCAGGCGATTACGTCTGGTGCAGAACTGGTTATTGCTGGTCATGCTGACCAAGAAGGTGGCACTAGCCCCGACCCAATCAGCTTCGACCCAACCACTGACTTTAACTATACTCAGATTTTCAAGACGAGTATTTCTGTTAGTGGAACTCTGCAAAACACCTATCTACGGACTGGTGATAAAGAGCAAGAGCAACTTACTAAAGCCCTAAAACTTCACATGGGTGATATTGAGCGTGCAATGTTCTTTGGTCGCAGAGACGAAGTGAACGGTACAACTGCAAACCCAACTCGTTACACTGGTGGCTTGTTCGCAAGCATCACTAATGTTTCCGATGCGGCTTCAGCATTTGCATCAGCTAACACCATCACAGAGAAAGAGTTCGACCGCCTGCTGGTGGAAGACATCTTTGCTTACGGCTCAAACGAAAAGATTATGTTTGCTGGCCCACGCTGTGTCTCTAACTTGATGGAAATCGGCAAAAACCGTTGGCAACCAACCTCTATCGACAACGCATACGGCGTGTCATTCACTCGTTACACCACATTTGCTGGTGACTTGCTTGTGTATATGCACCCAATGTTCCGTCAGGTAGCTGGTCTGGAAAAGCAGGCTGTTGTTCTTGATATGCCTCACCTGAAGTATCGCTACCTCGAAGGTCGCGACACATCATTGGTGCGTGATATCCAAGGCAACGACTTCGATGGCGTAAAGCACATGTACATGACAGAGTGTGGTCTGGAAATGACCCATTCAAAAGTACACCACGTTATCAAGAACTGGAACGCAGTGTCCTAAAGGACGACAAAGTGCGCTAGAAAAGCGGATACTAGAGCCGGGGCAAGTCCTCGGCTCTTTTTTATTTAGGAGAAATAAATGTCTGAAGATATCAACGCTGAAAAGAAAAAGGCGACAGTTACACGCAAAGAGAACCGTGCAAAGGAAGCCGCATCACGGCAGAAGGCATCAGAAAAAGAAAAGAAGATGGACAGCGATTTTGTGTACTTCATCTCTTCTAATCCTGAACAGGTCTCTTTTAACATTCGTCTTGCTGGACAGCAGTTCAAGGGAACTTGGGATGACGAGCATGAGTACCTATGCTGGCGCATACCCCACAAACTAAAAGACAGAATGATGTCTCACTTTTTTGTGAAAGAAAAGCGGATTATCGTAGGGGAAGAGTAGCATGTCATATCATTCGTCATCTTCTAGTTCATCTTCAAGCTCATCATCCAGTTCAACTGGGACAACCACTGGCAATGCTTCTAGCAAAGTGTCAAGCACTGACATGGCGAAGCCAACAGGGGAGCCAACGCATGAAATGGCGGACGGCTCAATACATGTAGGCCCAGTACATCCCAGAGATACAGTTACGAAACAGAAGTCTGACACTGCCACTGCTAATACAATAGAGTGGCTGGATAACAATACAGAGGATAGAAATAGACACTCCCCCTCTACACCACACCTGAACTCTCCTCACGCTAGTCTTGAGTCTTTAGTTTTTCAGGCGTTGCGTAGATACGGAGACATGCACCCCGGCACAGTCGATGGTGAAGTGATGATGATGTTTGTTGAGTTTGCCAATATGGTTATTGAGGATTTACGTTCTCACCCGTACTGGGACAACATTGAAATGGATTTCTACACACACCCTCAAGAAATACGAAAAGTTCCTGACAGCATAATGGTTCAGGGGTTGCTATATCATTATTCGGTACAGCAACAATCGTCAAAAGTTGAAGCATACGGCCCAATGTATTTTAAGGGAATGAACCGCGTTCTTTACAATCGCAAGTTTGGCAACGCCCCCATTGAAATGTCTCCTTGGGATAGAGGCGTTGGCAATAGGCCATCAGGGGTAAAGTCATACGACACTTCCAGAGGTAACTAATGTCCACAACCTACTCTCCATCTGGCGTAAGGGTAAAGGTATATCCTTACGAAGACTTCCAAGGAATTGATGCCTCAAGAGATGTATCCGCTCTGGACACAGGGCAGAAACAGCACATGATTGAGATTGAAAATGGTTTTGCCGATTGGAGAGGCACCATTGTTAGAGAAGCTGGCGCAAAACAGCGTACAGAGGGCGACAAGCTCATCAAGCATCTCAACTTCTTTGGTAGAAACTTGGCAGTATGGGCGCAGAAGGAAGGCTCCGGCATCGCTTTGCAGTCAGAGCGTAGCGCAATAGTAAATGAAAACATAAACTCCAATACAATATTCCTGACGATAACCGAAAGGGGTAGCGGGTATGACCAAGCTAACCCCCCAACCGTTACCTTCTCAGCCCCAACAGCGGATGGTGTTACTCCGTCAGTGGCCACAGGCACGGCGGTCATTGATGCTAATGGAGAGTTGGACAGTATAACAATTACATCTCAGGGTAATGGTTACTTACCAGACCCCACGGTAACTGTTGATGCGCCAGCAACTGGCACAACAGCGTTAGTCACCGCGAAGATGGGCACAGATGTAAGGACAAGAACCCATTATATTGAGGGCGCATACCCAGCATCGTCCATTGTCACATCCACAGTTTTTAACAACTCCGCAATGTTCTTCTCTAGGGACAAGACCCCGTATAAGTATGATGGATTGCAATGGAAGAAAATTGAGGCAGGCTCAGACCCAAGACCAGCTTTCGGAGTTTCTATTCAACGCCGTCTCGCCATATCTGGTGCGCCAGCAAAAAGAACAGTTATCGACTTCAGCAGAGTTGACCAGCTTGTATTCCCAGAAGACGAAGACCCCGGCTCAACAGATGTATTGAAAGCCGCAGACATTGATATTGGAAACATTATCGGTACTGCCGATGAAATCAAGGGATTGGGGGTGTTTGAAAACAATCGTCTTGCTGTGTTCACGAATGACCAAACTCTTGTTTACCAGATAAGCCCAGACCTAACCCAATGGGCAATCGATGACAAGGCGAACATTAAGGTTGGAACCATTAGCCACAACACGATAGCAACAGCAGGCGCAGACCTGATGTTCTGTTCTCGTGAAGGCGTACACTCTTTAAGACGCTCAGACACAAACGGTATCACGATATTCTCGATACCTATGTCAAACAAGATTGACCTTGTGTACAGAGAGTATCTTGCTCTCGTCAGGGACAAAGAGCAGATAAACGCTTTCTATGACCAAGACGAAGGCCAGTATCATATATTCTTTCCTGTTTCGGATTTGATTTGTAAACGCTTAACAATAACACTCAACCCTATGCAGGGTGGAGAAAGTAAATGGTCTTCAGGCACATTCCTCAACGCTACTTGCGGCAGGCAACTGGGAGAAAACACTCTTCTGGGAACCCCCGGAGGTATATGGGAGCGTTCAGAGATTGAGGACATAGAAGAGTTTAGTCCAGAAATGGTGGTTACTACACCAATACTCTGGCAAGGGTCTATCAATGACACAAAAGAAAGCTATAGTTTTATATTGCAAGCCACAGGACAGGGCGAGTTACAGGTAGAGGCTTTTGACGAAAGAGGTCGATACCTTTCAGCATTGCAATTTTTAATTCAAGACGGAGGGGCGGACGACAAATTCCCCGATGTGCCGTTAAATAGACAGTACGAGAGAAGGTTTGAACATCGCTATCGTGGTGTTCAGTTTAGATTTACCACGCGAGGCAAGGGGCTCTTGAAGATTATTGGCTTCGCTGTAACCGTAAGGCAGGGATAAAATGGCGCGATTAAGACAACAGCACCCGCAGAATTATGTCAATTCGGGTAACATTCATACGGATTTTGAAAATGTAATCCGCTACTTAAACGCCGCAGAACTTGGCAACAAGACTGTGGGTGAACTGCTGAAGGTTCTATTTAACGAAAGTGGCGACTTCCGTGGCCCAGTTGAGTTTCGGGTAGACAACCAAACAGGCTTGCAGTATCGCGTTGGTGAGTATGCAAACGATGACGAGGCTTGGATTACCCTCGTACAAATATCTGACCTTCGTGGCCCATCGGGCGCGAACACAGGAACCGTTGAAGGGCCGCTATTTTTTAATCGCCAAGATAGCGTTGTTTCAACAGGCATCTCTGGCGGTGTTTTTACAATCACAAGCGGAGGAACTGGATACACTGTTGCGCCAACAATATCATTCAGCAATCCAGACGGAGACCCCATCAATGGTGTGAACCCATCCGCTACATGTACAATAGATGTCAACGGCCTTGTCGATACAATCACAATGGTAAGCCCCGGTTCGGGCTACCTAACGCCACCAACAATGACATTTACGCCACCCACAACTGGTACTACAGCTACTGCAACAGTTACGCTGGGTGCCATTGCGGCAACTTCAAATGTAATCTCTTACACATTTGACCCGACAACTGACGACATTGTTGTTTACAAGAACGGCCTGTTGCAGACTGAAAGTGCTCCATCAAGTGAGTACACAAAAAGTTCTGCCAACAACGAGGTTACGCTTGCGGCAGTACAGTTGGCTGACAAGATTACAATCTACTCAATACGTTCGCAGGCCGTCACAAACTTCCGCAGGCTTGACGAGACAATCGCACAGGCCAAGACGAGCGTAACATTTATTCACACAGCAAACGAAAAGCTGTTGGTTTACAAAAACGGTATCTTGCAAGAAGAGGGTGGTAATGATGACTACCTGACAAACCCTGCTACCGCCACCATTACATTCACAAGCACACTGATAGTGGGCGACAAGGTTTCCGTTATCACAGTTGAAAACCAGTCCTTGAAAACAGTGGCTGGTCTAATGTTTGAAGACGAATACACGGACACAAGTGGATTCATCAGGTATGCAAAACTTGCCATAGACAATAACGAAATTCCACAAACAAAGGTTTCCAATCTTGCTACCTCCCTTGCAGGCAAGGCAAACCTTTTGTCATCCAACTCGTCCCCGACATCCCCAGCTACTGGAGATTTGTGGTTGGATATCTCACAGGTTCCAGCGATTTTGAAGTTCTACGATGGTACGCAGTGGCTAGAGACCTCCCCAGAAAGCTCACTGCCAACCTTCGTGCAATCAAATGCAAACCAGTACGTTCGTGTGAACGGCACAGGCACTGCGCTTGAGTACGGGGACTTGGACTTCACATCGCTGGTTCCTAAAACATTCATGGGCGCACAGAACGGTGTTGCCAGCTTGGACAGTAGCTCAAAGATACCTGTTGCCCAGTTGCCTGACATCTTTGCCACAACCACACTGCCATTCAAAAATCAGTGGGAAGACACCAGTGCCACAGTGACGAACAAAACATATTTCATAACTCGTGTTTGGAAACAGAAACTCCGTATTGATGGCATCAACTACCAGCTATCTGGCGGTACAGCCACCATCCAGCTTTCTTTGGACGGAACTCCCATTTCAGGAACAACCCTAAACGCGACAACAACGAACCAATCACAGAGCTTTAGCCAGATTATTGAGGTTGACGGAAACACTTCAGGTCGCCGATTGGAGGTCGTGGTAACAAACGCCTCGTCCGCATCTGGCCTTGAGCTTGGTGTAGCGGCGGCAACACTATCGGTATAGGTGTGACACAATGCCAAACGAACGCAAGAACACAACATTATCTGGACAGCCCAGACTTGAAGATAGCTACGGAGTCCGAGAGGCACTCGATGACTATGGGCCAGTGTCAAACTTCATGCGTTGGTACAACGAAAACGTCATGGGCAAACCAGCACATGATGACGAAATACCCCTCATGCCTCCCGGTCTCGGCGGTCTCGGATTTGATGTTCTTAGCAATGACCCAGACAGAAAAACACAACAACAACTTATCGAAGAAGAACGTGAGGCGTTTGACGAGATACGAAAGCGCAGGCAATTTAAGGACAGTACCATGAATAATTTAATTGACGGCGATGACATGATGGATTTTGACTTTGCGTCTGCAAGAAAAGATACGCAGATGGCGAAGACACAGCCGGGTGACTTGATTATCCCAGCAGAGTTACAGGGCATGAACCCAGAACTTTATCAAGCGTTCCGCGCTGGGTTGTTCATGGAGGGCATAGACCCAGACGAATTTACATCTGGCTCTTCCAAAGTAAAAATAAACCCCGTAACTGGAGAAGAGCAATACTTCCTTAACAAGATTGCTAAGGCTATCAAGAAGACTGTCAAGAAGGTTGCTTCAAACCCCATAGGTCGCACACTAATCAACGTGGGTGCCGCCACACTGTCAGGCGGAAACCCATACGTTATCGGTGCAACGAACGCATTGACTGCAAAGGCGGCAGGCGCAAACGACACAACAGCCGCCCTGTCCGGCCTTGGTGCTGGGTTTGGTTCCAGCATGATGAACAACGCCGCAGGCGGTACTGGCGTGATGAGCAAGATTGCTCCCACAGGAACTATCAATAATTCATTGTCCACAGCTTCAACAGGGTTTGGTTCAGGTATTACAAACTATGTGAAAACCCTCGGAGCGCAAGGTCTTGCTGGTCTGGGGCAGATGGGCAATTTAGGTAGCACACTAGCTATGAACATAGGTAACACATCCTTGGCTTCACTAGCTGGAGCGCAGTTGGGTGGCGGGCTTGGCTCTATGGCAGGCATGATGATTTCACCGCCAGCGATGCAGGCCATGCCAGACATGGCATCCTTTGCTCAACAAAACGCATCAGCATTACCTAATGTCGCTACAGGCGGAAACTTGCCGTACAGTACAGGGGTGAACTACACATACGCTCCACAAACTCAAATGCCTTATTTCAACCCAATGATGGGTGGTATGGGTGGTGGGCCTAGCTACGTTTCAGCAGGCATGAACAATCGTGGACAGATGATGAACTACGCCAGCAACATGTTTGGTAATCGTCTTGCTGAAAATTCAAGACGAAGTGGTCTTTCAGGTTTTGGTCAGGGGATAACATTTTACTAGATGATAAGAGACGCGGAGCATGACGATGTTGAAGAGTGTTTGGAATTGGGTCACAGAATGTACTTGGCAAGCCAGTACAGCAGTCTCCCTTGGAGTTCGGAAAAGTGTAGGCGGCTTGGCCATGCGTTTGTCGAACGCGAAGACCGCTACTTCAAACTTTATGAAAAAGATAATCGCCCAGTTGGCTTCTGTATGGGGGGGATTGAAGACCTCATTTTTAGCGAAGAGCACATGGGCAAAGAATACTTGTTGTTCACTTCTGAAGAAGTTCCGTTGGTGGGACTAAGGTTAATGAGAGACTTTGAGAAGTGGTGTATAGGATGGGGTGTTATGGAGATTGATTTTTCCACAACATCGCAAGGAGAAGACGAGCGGTTTGAGGCTTTCGCAAATCGTCTTGGATATCGCCAAGCTGGGCGGCATTGGAAAAGGAGACTGTAATGGGTGACGGGCCAAGCGGTGGTGATAGCGACCAAGTAAACACCACCACCAACACAAACAAAAAAAGCACAGGCACTGGCAAGACCGTTGCAATGGATAGCTATGAAGTCGAGGCCATGGCCGAAGAGGAAGCCTCAAAAGGCTATAGCTCTGGTTTCTATGGTAATGAAGGTACAGACAGTAGCGGCAACCGAGTTTTCAGCGAGACATACAAGTCTGGCAACTGGAACAATGCGCCCACAAAAACCAGAACATATACAGGCACAGATACAGGCTTCACAAACACAATCATGGGTTCTGCAAACCCCCAAGAAGCCTTGTATGATTACTCAAATAAAGTCCGCTCTGGAACTGCGGGCAAGGTTACAAACGCAGAGCTAAATGCTTTAGAAGCACAAGGTCTTGATACTTTTGGTATGGGTCTTAGGGGGACAGAAGGTTTTGGTGGCAAGATGGGCCATGATGACTACGGCACTCCAATGAGCCGACAGTCATACAATCCCGGCTTTTTGAACCAAGGCGGAGACCCCACAGACGAAGCCCAACGGGTAAACAACCCTATGATGTCTGGCTTGGTCGGCCTTATGGCTGGCATGACACCCATCGGAACAATCGCGAAGGGTGCGCAGATGTTTGGGTTGGCCGACCCAATTGGCTCACCGCCAACCAACATGATGGGAAAAATATCTGGTGCTCTGACAATGGGTTTAACAAACCCAGCAAACCCTGACTTGTATGATGCTGGTAATTACACGCAAGCAGTTGACAGGGCGGCGGCTACCAGTCAGATGGGTGTAGAATTTGACCGCTCTAAAGGTTCTATGTTTAGCCCCGGAGGGCAAGACAAAGATAACGAAGCTGGCACAGTAGGGCAAAACCTAAACTCTGGCGGTAGCGGTGGAGGCACCTCATCAAGTGGAGGAGGAAGCGGTAGCACCCCTAACTATGATGCGGCGGCAACAGTAACAGGCTTTGACATGAATGGTGGTGGTGCCGGAAACGCGATGGTCAACTACCTTAGTAACATGGGACGAAACAGAAGCACTGGAAATGTTACAGTGGATGCAGACAAACAGAACTTCGGCGCGTTCAGAAGGATGAATTTTGACAACTTCAATGTTGGAGACCAGCAAAACTTTGACCTCAGCGATTGGCGTAAGAGTAGACGCTTTGGTGCTGGGTTCTTTAACATGTTCAAATAGGAGTAGACAATGCGCGACCCGTTTATGATTAAAAAGCCTTGGAGCGATGCTCCCGGAATGGAAGAGTTCTATGACAGCCTAGACCCAATGGAATTAAAGATGGGTCTTTTCGGCGGCGGCTCTGGCGGTAACGATGGCGGTGGCGGGCCTCCAAACAGAACTCGCGCACCTAACAATCGCAACCGCAACCGCAACAACAACAACAACAACGATGGCGGCAACGATGGCGGTGGCTACAACGCACCACGGCCAGCAAACAGACGGCCAACACCTCAATACAAGGCACAGTCTGCGGGGCCAAAGGGATATTCCTTCGGCGGCGGACAACCACAGCCGGGTGCGGCGGCAGGGCAAGAGGGTACAGGATACCGCGCTGGCGTTATGCCATCGGGTGCTCAAGGTTTTGCTGGTGGACAGAGGCGTGGAGAAGGTGCTTTCGTAAGAGGGAGCGATGGAACATTACGGCGTTCAGCCGAGTTCCAGAGAAAAGAAGACCTTTACGGACAAGAGGGCTTACGGTATGACCCCACAGCCTTTTATGCAAGTGGCATCCGTGGATTTGGCCAAGGCCGTCAAGCTGTAGAACAGGGAAGACGAATTGAAAGCATGTCTGAAAGCGGCGTTCCTATTGACGGAGAATTTTCTGTAGAGCGTCAGCAATACGCGGACGCAGTTGGCGGCGGCGAAGTTGGCGTTGGTGAACAGGGCTTCGGACGCAGGGCGATGCTTGGCGGCGAAGGTGAGGTTGCTGAAAACTTATCTGGGGAAGAGAACTACCAGACAGAAATGCCAGCAGAGGTAGCTGGTTCAGACCTAGAGGGCGACCCCGGTGCTCCACCTATAACACCGCAGTCCAACATTATACCTGACGTAAACTATTTGGTTCCAACGGTTGAGCGAGACGAACAGTCAATGAGCTTTATACCCGGCGAAAGTGCTGGGCAAGTAGCAACCGGGCCACTGTCTAGGAATCTCACTGGTTCAAGACGAGGTTTTGGCTCAAGTATCGTAGTTTATTAGGAGGGCTGAAATGTCATTTGGTGATGTGCTCGGCGCAGTAACAGGGAATAGTTTTCTTGGTGATATAGGTCAGGCTGGTTTCGACATGTACAATTCTGTGCAGGCGAACAATGAGCGTGAGGAAGTGCGCCAACAGCAAAATGCAATGACCCGCATGAGGCTACAGCAAGAAGCCGCAGAACGAGCCGAACAGGTTGCGTTGCGTAACAGGCTTTTACAGCAGTCAACCAACCTTTCTGAAGCACTCGGCAATGTGTACAATTTTCTTGGCATGCCATATCAAGCAGACCCAAGACGAATTACACAGGACTACCTCGCTCTACGAAATCAAAACTACGGTGATGTAGACAGACTCCTTACAATGATAGGCTCAAAAGGCACCGCAAGCGCAATAACTCGTGGCGTAGAGGGCGGCGTGATGGACTTCGAGAAGCAACAGCTTGCTCGTAAGTATAGCGATGTTTACCAGAAGGCAGACCAAAGCGCATACGATGCCTCTATCGCTCGCAACAAGTCTTTGGTGGACACGCTAAACACCAGCAGACAAAACACAGTGGGCGAGATAAAAGATTTGTACGGCACGCAGTTCGAGATGGAGAAGGGTCTCTACAAGGGTAGTTCTGGAAGAGACGCCACTAGCGCACTGAACCAGATGTCACAGGACTCCTACAAGGTCGCTGACAGTGCTACAGACATGATGGGCAAGAGCTTCGGTGCTGTAGTAGAGCGATTAGAAAAAGACGCATACGACCAAACCGTTAAACAAACCTTGGCGAGAGCAACTCAAAACCAAGGGGCACCAATTTTTACATAGGTTAAAATATGGCATTTTACTACGGCTCAAAAGAACAAGGATTTAAGTCTGGCTACGAAGGTCAGATTGACCGTATGCGCAATCAGCGCATCAAAAACAAAGAGCTATTTGATAACTGGAAAAAAGAAAAACTGCGGAATGGTGAAAGCGTTTCCGTAGATGACCTTATACAGCAAAGGGAAACGCTTGCTGGTGGGGATAATTACTTTTTGTCTGGGCTTGTTACTGATGCAGAGTCAGAGAACATGGCCAAGCGTCACAACGAACAAGTGGCCAGTAAAATAATTACTGAAGCTACAGGCAATATGGAGAACCAAGTAAAGCAACAAAACATCTTTGAAGACGCGATAGGTATCAAAGACGGAGTGACCTACAACGATTATGTAAAGGACGCTTCTCGCTTTTTTGGCGGAGACGAAGCCGCCGCAAGAACTGCTTTTGACGATATGGGCGGGGAAGATTGGTTCAATAACAAACAGATAGAAAAACGCTCGTTGAAGGCTGAGGATTTAATTGCTAACGACAGCCGCTTTACCAGAGCCCAGAGCCCAGAAGACCTCAAAAAGTATTTTGGCAACGAGCCTGCGGATGTGCAAGCCGACATATTAGCGGCATGGAAAAAGGGTGAAGACGACAAGAGGGCGGCAGAGGTTGACAAGGTTGAGGGTTACATTGCGGCACTAAACAGCGACACGCTTTTGTACTCTGATGATGCCCAAATTAAACAAATGATAAGAGGCCAGTATCTAAACATAAGTGATACCGACCTAGATGGTTTGGTAAGTTTCTGGAAGGGCCAACAAGCCTCTCTAAGGACAGCCAAAGGCAATCAGCAAAAGTCAGCCTTCCTAAAAGAGATTGGCTCAGACAAAGAGCTGTTAAAGATATACGGTCAACAAGGTGTAGACCCTTCAGATATCATGACACGAATAAACGAAATTGGCCGGAAGTATGACTTCTTGAGCGAAACAAACTGGTCAACCATGGATGGGTTTGAAAAGTGGATAGGCGATGATGCTTGGCTAGAGAACACCATGAAGAAGGGCTACACAGGTCAATACGAAAGTCTTGAGGAAAAGCTAAATAGCACCGCCGTGGAAAGCGGAAAGGCGGCATTAGACAGAAGCATGACTACGGTTACTCAGGAAGTAAATGATATACGCAGAGCAAATAAAGAAGCTGGAGATGACGCGCCAAAAGAAGACTTGGCGTTTGAAGAAGGCGGCGTGGCATCTGCGGCGTTAGCAATCGTTGGAGAGAAGTACATTCTAAGGGCTGGAGGAGCACAAACTATAATCTCCCACGCCAGAGAGCTTGTAAAAACAGACCCCAACATTGGCACACAAACTCTTGCCAATGCACTTGAAGCCCTACTGATGGACGGCAACCAGCTACAGACATTGTCTGAATACCAAGAGTCTTATGTACAACAAGGTCTTGAAGGGGAAGGTTATTCTATAGCACCGGGCGAAACTGTACAGGCTTACGCTACAGATTTGACGACCTCTGTGGATGCAGTTATAGAAGAAATTAGCAAGACGTTACAGAACGCGCCTTCTGGTAGCTATGAAATAGTAAACGGCAGAACAATCTGGTTCGGGGATACTGGGGAATCTGCGGCATACCAAACAGCGGTTACTGACATCAAGGCTATGATTTCTGCTGTAAAGAAAGACTTTAATAACCACAAGTCAGCCCTATTTTCTGACATGGAGGGGCAAGTAGAGATAGATGGGGTCATGTATAGAGGCTCAGATGCTGGCCAACCTTTAATAACTATGCTGGAAGAAAAGCTGAAATCCCTTGAGGCAATACACAAAACAACAAAGCCAACACCAAGAACATCTGGTAGCACTAACCCAGCCACTGGTCTTGCCAGCGATGTTGAGACAGACTATGGCTCTTTGGGTGTTGACCAGAGTTCAAGACTGCCAAAAGATTTTGACTTTATGCCAATGAACGACACTGCTGTAAATGCCTCATTTGTTTCACAAACAATGGAAGGACTATTTGACCAAGACCCACAGATACTTGCTGTGGCTCAAACAATTATCAGCAACCAAGGGAACCGTAGCATAACCGAGGTTGCAAGACAGCTTAGAAACCTTATCGGCTCTCCAAAAACCAACGAGCGGACTAGACCGGGCGGTCAGGGTTTCTGGATACACAGGCAAGGTGCTGAATTTGCACCCGGCGAAAAGAAATTCTACACTAAACTCGCTCGCCTCCTACAGGCGGAAGCGTTTTCGGATGAGTAATATGTTTATGTGGCTCTTAACAATCTTCCAGAGTAACCCTGCTGGAGACCTTTCCAAGCACAGAAAGCACACGGCAAAGTACGAAGACCTGTGTATGTAGCAGGGACGACCAATGCCCTACACCTTCGGTAAACTCTATGTATCGGAAACTGGAGTACCGAAATGGACAATTCAAAATCACGTTGGTCGCGTAAGCCCGTAGATGTTAGCCGCTATCAGGCAAAAACAGCAAAACAAACAGGCCCACTTGGATATGCGCAGGGGCTTTCCAAAATGGAAGCTGTGGAGATGCTCTCCGACAGCCGCTTCCTCCAAGATGTAAAAGACTTCTACTATCAAAGAGATGGCCGGATGTTCTCTTCAGACGAAGAGGCTGTTGAAAAGTTTTGGTCTGATAGAACTTGGCGCAACTCAAACGTACTTATGACAGGCGTTGATGCCATTGCATCACAAGGATACACCACAGAACAAAAAGAGCGTCTAGGTAGAATACAGACAGTATTCGACAGCAACCCCAATTTCTGGGAAGACGGTGGCCGAGGCGCAGAGGGTTTCTGGGCAAACGCCGGAGCAATGCTGTTAGACCCAACAAACCTAATTGGTTTTGGTATTGGTGGTGTCGGCGCGAAAGCCGCCGCGAAGGCCGCGACTATGGCAGGCCGAAAAGCTACAGGGTATGAATTAGCAAAAGCAGGCTTTATTCGAGGCGGTGCTTCAGAAGCCGTTGCTTCAGGCGGAATAGAGGCGGGAGCAGACGCTCTCGTCCAAAACAGGGACATGTCAGTTGGTATCCAAGACGAATACAGTCTTGGCAGAACAGCAATGGCTGGGGGTATTGGCGCAACAGTTGGCGGTGGTATTGGTGGCGTTCTTGGTGGTCTCGCCCCAACAGTTGGCAGAAAAGCCAGTGAGCTAACAGGCATAGACAAGCTAGACTTTATCAAAAGTGGAGAGGCCGAAGGTCGCGTAGAGTTACAAAGAATTGAAATGGAAAATGCGGCAAAAGCCGCACAAGAAGAAGAAGCCGCGCAAGATGTAGATGGCCTGTTTGGTGAGTACGACACTCAGTTGCGCAAGAACGCAGAAAACGGACAAGATGTTTTGTCGAATGTTGGCCTGCGTCCAGATGTAAATATTTCTATAGAAGCTGGTTCAGGTAGGTACAATACAGCAGAAGAGTTTGCTGAGGCTGTTGGTGTTGACTTAAACAGCCCTGACTTTGCGCAAGTAAAAGATGTATTTGACCAAATAAAACTACGCACCGAGCACCAAAGAATGAAGTCTGTGCCATCAGAGGTGGCCAATCTTCGTGCGCAAGCTGACAAAGCACAAGTAAACTCTGCCCGTGGGGATGCGGCGGCAGACCCCAACAAAATTGATGCGAACATAACTAATGCACAGGGCTACCGTTCAAGAGCTAACTCCCTTGAAGCGGCCTATGACAGGTACACAACTTGGTTACGCTCTGGTGCCTTCAGGAATGATGATGTTCCTCCACCTGATGTGCGCAGTGCTATGGATGAGGTTACTGGTCTTCTTGGTAGAGAGCCAGAAACAGGAGTTGTCCCAGCCAATCCTCGTGACCGAGGAGATGGCTTTACCATGCGTGATGACGCGGACGCTGATGCTGTTCAACAGCAACGTGCGGCTCGTGGGCTAGACGACCCAACAATTCCTCCATCCCGGCAGATACCTGAAGCACCTCCGGGGCCACGAAACGTATCGGGAGATGGATTTGAAGCAGTTGTTGACACATCTGAAGCGGCACAGACCACAGCACCGAGGACAGCCGCAGAGGCAGAGTTGTCCAACGCCAAAGAAATGTACGACAACACTCTCGCAAAGCGAGACGAAGCACACCGTGCAATCAAAAACCTTCAGGCAAAAGCAAGACGAGGCAGTATCGGGGAAGACGAGACTGCCGAACTCTCAGACCTTATCAAAACTAGAGCACAGCTAAGAAAAGAACTGAAGCAATCTTCTGTTCGCGTAACAGCCGCTGAAAACGCTCTGTCAAAATTGGCTAACGATATAGTCGATGACATTACAGACACACCAACGCAGATGGTGGAGGAAGGTGCTGAAGCACAACTTGCAGAAGCGGCAGAGGGAGTCCTTGAGACCGATGCACCTATTGCCGTTGAAAGAACCCTTGAAGACGGTGCTATAGAAACAGCCAAAACGGAAGGCGAGACACTTGCCTTCTTGGATGCGCTTGGCTTTGACAAGAAAAAGATGCGCAGAGAAGTTCGCGCCCTAACGAACGGCGTTACAAGAGCCGAAGCTAGGGTTATCAGAGCTCAGTTTGCTACAGAAAAAGTGAACCGACTTCATGCCGCGAGCTATGTTCAGCAAGCTATTGATATGATAGGCGGCGTGGACAAGCCAGAAGTTTATATCATTAGTGCAATGCGCTCTGTTATCAAGAGCTTGGACATGGAGCCCGGAGTAGAGGAGTTAGCTCTTGATGTTTACAATGACTTTGTTATCGACAATGCTCCGTCAATCTTAAACCAAGTTGTTGAAGGTATTGGCCTTGGTAGGTCGGTAGATGATTACTTTGATTTCATTCGCGTCAACTACGGCGATGAGTTGGTCGATGTGTTGCACCGACACATGCGCGGCGAACTTGATACTTTAGACCGTATCGAGACCAGCAGAATTGATATGCCAAAGATTAGTGACTTTACTCCGTCAGAGCAAAAGGCACTAAAAGAGGCAATGGATATATTGCAGTCAGATGGCCGCACGCAGGGATGGAACAAGTCTGCGATACAAATGTTTGCAAACCAGTTCATTGCAAATCTAAGGCAGAAGAAAGCTGATGGGATTAACCCATTCCGTGATGGTGCTCATGAGGGTAAAAGCGTAGAGAGCTTTGGCACAATCACAGTAAACGGAAAAGAATACTCTGGCCACAAGCTGGGAAAAACGCAATCAATCCTGTCCCCCGCAAAAAAAGGCAAGGGTGATTACAAGTATTACGGACAACTCATCTCCGCACTAAAGAGGGATGGAGTAACTATGACTGGGCGAGAGGCCGCTTATCGTGCGGCGGATGAAGCCAAGTTGGAAACAGCCACAAACTCCATGCGGCGCGACCCAGTAAAATATAACAAGAAAACCGTTGACGGCGAAACGGTGCATGAAGGCATAAACGCTGAACCTGTTCGCAAGATTGATGAAGCCCGCAAGGCTTTGAAAGGCATAGACCCTACCGAGGATGCTACAGAAATCAGAGCATTACTCATATCCGAGGGCGTTATACCAAACGTAGAACTGGCCAAGTCGTCTTTCCGTCCACAGGAGATGGAGCTTGGAGACCCTATATCAATTAAGAGCAATTACCCAAAGAACGTGACAGGCTACAAAGCACTTTCTGGAAGCAAGAGAACAGACGGTTCTGTGTTCGTCTTGCGGCGTGCAATTCCTTTGACTGGTGAAGCACTCAAGAAAACAGCGGCAGGCAAGGTTCGTCTTGATGGCCCTCGTGTAGGCAGGGCAACGATAAAAGTAATAACACCACAGGGTGTCAAAGAAATACCCAACCACGAGATAATCGATGGGATACTTTATGAGCGTATCCTAGCCTCCCCCGGACAGGAAACGGAAACCCCTTCTGGGTTTAACACTTTTAGTGGTGGCGACAAGGTTTTTGCAGACCCAAATTCAAAGCGTCTGTTTGCTACAGCGGAAGACATTCCAGAGAACCAGCGTGGGACAACTATTGAAGACCTGACGCAAGACCTCTTGGCACAACGAAAATTACTTACGCAAAGCACAGACCTAGAAATGAAGGCGAGGGACATAGAGAACTTCCGCTCTTCTGATAGGGCGCAGTTTGAAGCCAAGTACCGTGAGTACAGAAACGCGGCACGCGAGCTACAAAAGATGAAAGAAGCAAAGGCGAAGCCTGTACAGGTTTTGGCTATGGAGCGTGCGGTACAGGCTAAAAAGAAAGAGATAAGAACAGAGTACCCAGAAATGTGGAAAGACCGCAAAGTTATCAAGAAGGGCTTGGTTGAGCTTGAGCTTGCAAACAACGCGGGAAAAATTGACGATATGAAAAAAGAGGTTGCCGACCTAGCTGATGAGGCTGGAGACGCACCAACACCAGAGGACAAATCTGTAGCAAAGGTTGCCGCTGACAAGGCGAGCCAGCAGTATGCAGACGCCAACAAGGTCTCATTGGCCTACCAAGATGCTGTCGCTAGGTTCCAAGAACACGGTGACGCAAGGCTTCTTGATGAAGAGCTTGCCAAAATCAGGATGGAAGCCTCAAAAGTTTCCCATGAAAAACCTAAAACAAAGCCACGGGCGAAGCGTATGCCCATGGTTGTTAAGCATCGTGGTGTAGAGGTTGACCTAGAAAACCATTTCTCCTTTACAGGAACGGAAGACGAGGGCTTCGACCTTGGTTTTCTTGGGCAAAAGATTGGACGCATAGAAAAAACTGAAGAAGGGTTCGAGGTTATCAGTGATGACCTTGATTCAACACCAGTTTACGACAGCTTCGACTTGGCCAAGCGCGGCCTTGTAGACGATTTTGAGCCACGCATCAAGGTTGCTTTCAGAGAAGGCAAGCTGATGGCGGCTGATGCGCCTGAAGAGGTTAGCTTCCACGAGCCAAACCATCAGAACACAAATACATACAAGAACGCAAAACAAACTGACGCGGCAGACGAAGACGATATTGCGGAAAAGTTTCTCGGCTCTGACGAAAGGCTGAACCAGTCTGGCGCAGACTACTCTTCTCAAGTTCCTCCGGGGCGTAAGTTTGCTATCGGCATCAAGACAGGGCCGTTTGCTGGCGTTGCACGGGCACCAAGCACAGAAGAAAAGTTGGTTGGAGTTGTTCTTTCAAAACAGTCCGAACAAGAGTTCGTCTTGGGACATGTAGCGGAGGGAACAAACGGAACGAAGGCATCAAACTCTTTCATACCATTTGACCCTGAAGACAGCTTTGAGTCATCTACAAAGGGACAGGTCAAGAAAGAGAGAAAGCCTAGAAAGAACGAGTTACTCGAACAAGACCCAGACCTCGAAGACCCAGCGAAACAGGCGGTTTCCCTGAACAAGACGAGGGCAATGGACTTAGACCAAGAGGATTTGCCGGAGGACTTACAGGGCAAGTTCAAGACTGTCTATGACTTGCATGATGAGATAGTGAACCTTGAGCGTTTACCTTGGAACTCACCGCAGTTTGCGAGCAAGCAAGACTATCAGCGTTTTGTAATGCACTTGCGCACATTGAACGGCTTGCTAGACCAGTACGCCCCCCATGGTATAAAGCTACCAAACGCATCTCGGCACGCATCAATGAGACAGCTAACTGCTGTTATGGGTGAGCGTCCAGTTGGTGAAATAAATGCGGTAATGTCTGTCCTTCGCAATCTTTCTGAAGGCGACAGTCGCATGCCAAGGTTTATCCAAGACCCTAACGCCTACTCACACAGACCAGCCAACTACGCCAATACAGCAGAGCTTAACTCTATATCTGTAGCTGAAGACTTAACCCCAGATGTGATACCCGGATTTGCGAAAACAATTCATGAGATTGGGCACTGGGCATACTTTAATGTATTGACCCCAGCGGAACGGTCTACATTCTGGGATGCAATGGGTAAGTATATCACTGCCGAAGGCGTTGATATGGGCATGATAAAGAAAAGATTGCCTGAAATTGGTGGCAACGAGTTGCGTTCACCACAAGAGTTCTTTGCACAGCAGTTTACACAGTTCGCAATCTCACAAAAGAGGGCTGGCGAAACAACTTCGTTAATGAAGCTCTGGACAAAAGTGGCGGAAAAAGTTCAAAAGATTATGCGTGCGTTTTTTATTGAGGATGCGGACGCTATTGACGCAGACCTAATGCCTATCTTTGAAAGAATACTCCCAGAGGATGACGGCAGTGTGAACAAGTTCATGCAAGTCGCCAAAAAATACAGTGAGGCAGGCACAAGAGTTGGTTATCCAGCGCAAAAACTTGCTGTGTTTGAGGACATTCGTCTTGAGATAGGGCGTGCTATCGACACTGGCAACGAAGACGCCATCGAAGATGCGCTTCGTGGCTTTGTTCGTGAGGTGTACGCATATTCTGGAAAGCCGGGCAACAAGACCATAACCAACAGAAACACCGGGAAGAAGATTAGCCGTGTTCGCCTCTTCGATGCAAAGCAAATTGGAGAAGCCGCAGACGGAACCAAGAAGCATGACTTTGTAAACTCACATTTTGTAAGACAAAACCTTGTGCAAAGAATGTACGCAATACAAAGGCACCTTGCAGAAAACCCAAAGAAGGTACTCAGCGAAGAGGACAGGTTGGCAGAGATAGACAAGCTGTTGGCCTCCCAAAACTCTGATGACTTTGGCGAATTAAACAGAGCATCAATGACATCAACCGTCATGGAAGCCACCGCCGCTGTCGCAGAGGACGCAAGCGAAGGGTTGGTTCTTTTAGCTAATGATGTTCTTGGCTCTATAAATGAAGCGCAAACAGAACTTCGCAGACGTATTGCAAGAAGCGTGGGCAAGACAGACACAGGTGCTGGTGTAAAGATTACTCCAGAAGGCAAAGAGGTCGCCACACAAGATAGCGTGAAAGGCAACAAGTTCAGAAAGCGTGCGCAGAAGAGAAAGCAATCTGTTGCAGAGAACGCAGAGCAAAGCGTACAAGACACACTAGCGAAGATGGAAGCCGCAATATCTGGCATGCCTAGCAAGATGTCAGCACCACAAAGTGGCGCGGAGACACCTAGCCTAAAAGGCGAGAGCGTTATTGGCTTGCTAACAAGATACAAAAAGACAAGAGCCGACAGCCCAGAGAAGCGTGAGATTGCTCAGGAAGTTGCAAACAGAATGGCGGCACGGCCAGAGCTAACTCCTCTGGAAGAGTTGCCTATGGATTTGCAGACAGAGTATTCTGACAAGTTCAAAAAGGAAACAATGTCCTTACACGAGGCTATTGTCGGTATGCAAAAGGCAATGGACGATGGCGACCTAGTAAAGGCTCACCAATACCAGAGCTTTGTTGGTGCGGTTTATGGAACTTTAGAAATACCAAGCATGCTTCGGTCTGTTCACAAGGCTATTGACACAGAGACGAGCCACAACTTCGGCTCGCAGACAGAGAATGGCGTGCCATCAAGTGCGCCGCAAGCTGTCAAAAACGCTCTTGGCCTAATAACACACAGAGACAAGCGAGTTGAATACACAGGAAGAACAGTTCTCTATCGTGTACTAAACCTTATGGGTAAGGCAGAAAAAGACTTGGTAAATCAAACCGAGTTCCTAACCTTTGCAGAGCTACAAAACATTATAGGTAATGTAGCAAGTGAAGCACCAAAAAGTGCAAAGCGTGCAATGGAAGTGATGGACGAGAGCTATGGCACTTACCTTGGGCAAGAGGGTGCGAATAGAAACAACGCTCTCATGAACGCCTTGAGAAAGCACTTCAGAAAGATAGGAACAAACATATCAAAACAAGGTGCGCCTCTCCGCCTCGTGGCTTCTGGTGCACAGAACGCAAACACTGGCACACAAATAAGAACAGCCCTTCACGAAGTTGGGCACATGCTTGTTCGCACAAAGTTTGACGAGCCAAAGATGCAACAGTTGCGGAAGTTCCTTGACGACAAGCTAGACGCTGGAGACGAAACAGCGAGCAAGTTTGTTAAGAACTACGGGACTGAAGCGGCGGCAGAAGAGTATTTTGTTGATGAGTTCGCCAAGTGGATGGCAGGCCGTGTTTCTGCACAAGACGCATTTGGAGAAGCCAACTTACAGAACGGCATGATGCGCATAATAAAAGAACTTGGCGAAATGGTTGCTTACGTCATGAACGGCTTGGTGAGAAACAAGACAATGCGCCAAGAGTTTAGAAGTCTTACAGGGTATGGCGACATGTTCCGCGTAAGAAAGCGGGTACAGAAGCCGACTGTACAGGCCGTAGCGTCAACAGACAGCTACTCTATGCCTGCAACCCTAGCACCAAGATATGCACAAGAAACATTGGCGAACATGCCCGATGGACAGCGCATTTCAGCAAGAGAATTTGTTGGGGCACGCGAAGGCGAAGACCTTATGGACTTTGTTTACTATCACGGAACACCAAACGGAAGGGCGTTTAGCAGAGCAGAAAACCCTGATGTCGTCTTGGAGCCTTCAGGGAACCAGTCTCTTTACGGGCCGGGAATATATGTGACAAAGAAGCAGGGTGTTGCTGAAGACTACTCTGTCATAGGCCATAGAGCTTCGTTTGAAAGAATGATTAACGAAGCAACAGATGACCCTGCAAAGCGTGCAGAAGGCGCAGAACTAACATCAATGTTAATCAACGCTCGTGAGGAAATAAACACCATACAGCGCGAGATGAATAGCACGCAGTACAGTCAGCAAACTCTTGACAGAGCAAAGCGCATTACCAGTGGCGAAATTGAAGACTACAGCACAGACGGCTTTGATTACCAGTTATCCCAGCACCAGCGCAGACTGACAGACAAAGTTATGGAAGAGGACGCTTTGTGGAAAGCGTTAGAAAAGGCAACTGGCGTTACAAGAAAGCCAGCGGTTCTTCCTCTTCTGGTTCGGGCAGACGAAACCTTTAACATGGATGCAAACACCTTCTACAGATTTGGTGAAGGCACGAATAGTGTTAATTGGCTCATAGACGAAATGGCGAAGTCAGGGACTATTCCTACGGACGGTGCTATGAAAGTTATGCAACGCATTGGCACAAGAGACTTCAGCGGTGAAGACTTGTACGAAGCGTTGGTGGAAGGTGTGCGAGAGCAGGGCATCGGTGAGAATGATGCTAAGGCAGAAATAGCCGGGTTCTTGAAAGACCTTGGATATGACAGCATGCGTATCACAGAGGTAAACCCTAATAGCTCAGACATGATTGAAGCCTTAGTTCTGTTTGAACCAACACAGGTCAAACATGTTGACGCTCAAACATTCGATTACGAAAACCCTGAAATATACCAGCTTCGTCTTGGTGAGGGTGGGTTCTTGGGAGAGCTTGGAGAAGCTATCATAGACAACCCAGATGTAGACATTGCACAAATGCGTGCAACGATACTGAACGCCGCAGAAAGAATGGGTGCGCCCAAGCCTGTGCGAGAGTTTATAAACAAAACATCTAGGGGTGAGGCACTTACACCAAGTGATATAGAGGGTGTAAGCCGTTCGTACAAAGGAAATCTGCTTGGTGAAAACTCGGCTTTCTTCAGAAAGAATGGCGCGGCATGGATTGGAAACATACTAAAGCCATCCAATGGCGCGGGTCTTTTCCAGAAACATAACGCTGACCTAGCCAAGACACTTGGCCCAGTTCTTACAGCGTTGAGAAGCGTGCCCGATTACGGAAACTCCGCAAAGCGGTTCTTTGAAAAATCAAAAGGACTTGCGGCCCCACTAATGAAATCTGCAAGGCAGACGAAGCAACCAGCTTCGCATGACCGTATTATGCGTGCGTTGCGTCAAGACGATTTATCGTCTTTGTCTACTGGTGAGCGTGCAATAGCACAGCAACTTGCTGATGTGTTTGCGCAAGAACTGGTTGACCTGAAAGCGGCTGGGTACAATGTTGGCGATGTCTTGCGGCTCGGCAAAAGATACTACATCCCACAAGCGTGGGACACTGGCATGATTAGGGACAACCCTCGTAGGTTCCTTAACATTATGACAGATAGGTTTATCAAAGACAGACGGCAGGCTGGCATGCCAGCAGACCGTGCGCAGGCAGAGCTTGCGGCGAAGACTATGATGGAGCGCATGCTTGACACGGATGGTCGTATCGATACAGACCCAATCCTCAACAAGAAGATGCAGTCTGACCCATTCTATCAGCGTATGATTAACCTTGACCCAGAAGAAATCCCAGAATTTGAGGAGTTCTTGGTGAATGACCTTGAGGGTATTGTAACCCGGTACTTTGACAAAACTACCCGGAAGCTCGTCTTGGCAAGAGAGTTTGGCGTTCAGGGCCATGGCTTCATGAGCTACCGTGCAGTAGCAGAGGGTGGTATAGAAGCCGCCATCAGAGTTTTGCAAACCAGCAAGATTGTAAAAAGTGTGCGAAGAGATATGGAGGTTGAGGCTGAGGTTGAAGATGTGGTTATCCCACCTCTTCGCAAAACCGATGAAGAAATCAAATCGATACTCACACAAATTCAAACTATGGTCGGCGGAACTACCGCACAAAAAACGGCGCAAAAGCAAGCCGCAATAGACTATCTGTTTAACAGTGGCGACCTGTCCAACATGGACATTGGCATGAGAAACAACTGGCGAAAGCGTTCAGAGGGAATTGTAAACGCTATCGCAGACTTCCCAATGCCAGCGCACGCAAGGTTGCTCAAACAAATGGACAAGATGTTCAACGCAATAAACAAGCGTCCGATTGACGGAGGAGATGGTACAGAGCTTGTAGACAATGTTAGCCGAAAGGTTCGAGGCTTTAATGCAGTCACACTACTGGGGTGGACAACCCTTACGTCCGCACCTGACGCTGTATTGCCCCTAATCCGCAGTGGCAACTTTATGGCTTGGCAAAAAGGCATGAGACAAATCATGCAGAAAGACCCATCATATAGGCAGGCGGCACGAGACATTGGTGTAGGCATTGAAAACCTAATCCACGACCGCATGACGCACATGTCTGGCGAGGGTTCACAAAGATTCACAAACGCATTTTTCAATGCGACATTGCTAACGCCTTGGACTAACTTCATGCGAGAGGCATCCGCAATCGTTGGCTTCAATGCTATGAAAGCAGAGGCAGACACTGCAAGACGGCTCGCACAACAGGGCAAGTTTGGAACCAGATACAAAACAGCAGTCAGGTTCTTGGCGAGATACGGTCTGGAAGATTATGCTGACCCTCAAGGGCCACAGCTTATGGATGTTACACAGCATGTGCGAGACGACAAGATACGTTACGCAATCATGAGGTTTACCTCTGAGACAATCTTTACTCCAGACCCGAACGACATACCTTTGTGGTCACAGACACCTGTTGGAAAAATTGTATTCCAGTTGAAGTCTTTCCCAGTAATGATGCAACGCATGGTCTTCGGTGAAGGCGGTGTAATGTCTGAGGCGTTTGGCAAAAACACAGACGGAACATACAAAGGAAACTTTGGGCCGCTCCTAGCCTTGGTAACTGCGGGCTCCGCTTTCGGTGGCGGGTCTCTTGCGCTAAAGGATTTAGCACAGTCTCGTGGCGGTGATGACGATAGAAGCCGTGAGCTTCGCAACAGAAAGATTAGTGACACAATCTTTGCAGACATTGCCAAAGCCATGGGTGTAGACCCGAAGGACTACGCTGGCCGTCCAGACGAACTGGTAGGCTGGTGGCTTGAGGGTATTGTGGCTGTCGGTGGCCTCGGCTTCCTCGCAGAGCTTATGTACAACTCCGCAGAGCAACTGGACAACGGAGCATACGGAGCCACAAGAATAGCCAGTGGCATACTTGGCCCCGGCGTAGGCAACTTTATGGATGTTATAAATGTCGGTGCTGGAATCGAACAGGGTCTTCTTGGAGACGGAGACAGCGCAGGGAAGCAACGCCAAGCGGCAAGAACTGTAGCTGGAAGAGTGCCAGTGTTGGGTGGTGTTCGTAGCTTCAGAGAAGGCGCGGCAGACTTGATGGGAGACCCAAGAAGCACGAGCAAGAACGGGCCAAAAGTAAAAGACCCATTAGCTAAATGGAAAAAAGATATATGAGCAAGTACGCAACAGAGTTCTTCACATACAATGAACTGAGATGCAGGGGCTGTGACGGCTCCTGTTCTTGGTCTAGTAACGATAAGCCATTGTTCAATGTAGACGAAAGAGCTTTGGGCATGCTGTCAGAACTTCGCAAGCTCATAGGAAAACCATTCACACCGAACTCATGCACGAGATGCCCGATACACAACGCTCGTGTAGGAGGGGCACCCAAGTCACAGCACAGGGCAACCTTTGACAAACCAGCATACGCCTTTGATGTGCCTCTGGTTGTGCCGAAAGAGGAAATAATCAAAGCCGCCGAAGAAGTTGGCTTCATGGGTATAGGCGGTAACTACAAAACATTTGTCCACATGGACGCAAGGTTGAGGAAAGCAAGATGGTAGACAACATAATCCACTTCCCGTTGAGTCAGCAAGACGAACTAAAGATAGAGGTAAACTTTGATGTGGAACCTTCAGAGGTTCTTCACGAAGCTGACAGCAACGAACTCGAAAGTGTTATCGTCTTGGGTTTCAAAGACGGACACTTCTACGGTACATCGAGTGAAAGCGACCCAGCCCAAGTAATAATGATGATGGAAAAAGCCAAAGCAATAATACTGGAGAGCCTGTAATGGAAACAATTATGACTGCGCTGTTCGGCGGCGCAACTGGAATCATTGGCACTGTAATCGGAAAGGCCGCTGGCTACTTCGAGAAGAAGCAAGAGATGGAGATTCTGAAGGAAAACAACAAGCACGAGCTTTCCCTCCAAGAAATGCAAATTAGCGCACGAGCTCAGGAGCTTGAGAGTGAGGCTGTTATTGCAGAGACGAAAGCGTTTTCAGAAATGCGCTCGGCATCGTATGACCATGACGCATCCTACGGAAAGCCGTACAGGTGGGTCATAACTCTTCTCAGGTTGGTACGACCAATCCTGACAATCATGCTTATTATACTGACAGCAATATTGTTTTTTAACTTATCAGAAAATGGTCGAGACGAAATTGCGAGCCAAGTCATTTTTTTGACAGGCATGAGTATCTCTTGGTGGTTTGGTGACAGATATAAAGGAGGCGGAAAATGATGAAGGGCACAGGAAATGTGATGCCGAAAAACTCTCGGCCAACAGATTATGGTAAGGGTGGACGATACGGAAACATGATGGCTTCGTCTTGTCCATGCGTAGCAAAGAGGAAAGACAATGGCAAGTCGAACAAAAAAATCGAAATCATCGCCGTCAAAAGGGTCTAAAAAAGACGCTTGTTACCATAAGGTGAAGTCTCGCTACAAGGTTTGGCCAAGTGCTTATGCTTCGGGAGCTTTGGTAAAGTGCCGGAAGGTTGGCGCAAAGAACTGGGGCAACAGTAAAAAGAAGGGTAAGAAATAATGGCACGGACGAAGAAGGTTTGCGAAGAGCCAAGTGCGGCAGAAAGAATAATAGCACTGGCAACTGGCAAGAAGGCGACCCGCAAATGCAAGCGGGTCAGAGTGAAGAAAGAAGATGCCGAGAGTATTGCGTCTTCTATAAACTGGGGCAATCAACATAAAGGAACTTAGTTATGTACGGAAAGAAAAAAGGCAAGGGCGGTAAAAAGAAGTGACCGCAAAGAAAGACGAACAGGTTGCCAAGTTGTATGAGCAAGCCGCAAAGGATTGGGCTTCTGGAAACAGGCTATCAAATAACCGAACGATGCACATTAACAGGTATGTGTTGAGGAACAGGAATAAAGGCAATGCCAAGAAAAAGTAGTTCCTCAGACAGCCTGAAAAAATGGTTCAGTCGAAACGGTGGGAAAGGTTGGATTGACTGCAAGACGGGGAAGCCGTGTGGTCGCCGTAAGGGCGAGAAGCGCAAAGGCTACCCCGCTTGCAGGCCAACCAAAGCTCAGTGCAACAGTTCTGCACGGAAGAAGAAAGGGCCGCAAAGGATTAGCTGGAAGAAGTAGGAGGATTAAATGGAACCGCTGACTACCGCAGTCGCCGCTTTTAGCGCGGTAAAGGCGGGTATAAAAATAGGGAAAGACGCTCAGTCTCTTTTCAAGGATGTGGCGAAAGCGTGGGGTGCCATCGAGGCAGTAAAGAACAGCCACAACAAAGCAAAAAATTCTGTAAAAAATAAACTTATGTCAGTTGAAGAAGAAGCCATGGAAACTTTTGTGGCTAAAAAGCAGGCAGAGGATATGGAAAAACAGTTACGCGAGATTGTCTTGGCGACAAGGGGCATCGGCGGCTGGCAAGAACTGTTGCGTATGAGGGCTGAAGTTTCGCGAGAGCGCAAGGAGGCCGAAAGGCAGGCAAGACGAAAGGCCGAAGAACAACTAGAACACTTCCTGATTGGCATTGGGATTTTGTTTTGTGTGTTGCTGGTTGCTGGCCTTATATACTTCGTCATGTCAGCAAAGAATTTGGTATAGCTTTGCTGTCAGTTCCGCCGGGGAACCGTTATTTTGTACGGTGTAATCCACTTTGAAGTCTTGTTCTTCTGATATGTGCCCTGATTGCTGTATATCAGGGCGAACGATACGAATAACAAAACCGTCCATTTCACGAATAATCCGAGCTTCATTTTCGTACCGAATGTCATCGGTCACTACACCTATATTTAAGTTGAGGAGTTCTTGGGCTTGATGCGCCCACATGTTTACCCATACATCCTCACCGATTGTGTGTCGTCCCCACTCCGTGCCCAATGTTTGCATTGCATAACGTGGGGTTTTTCCACACAACAACTCACAAGGCTTCTCCTTCAGAGAGCCTTCAATGTGATTGTAATCAAGACCCACAGAACGCAACATCGTCTTGAGGGGGTCAGCCATCTTTAGCTTTTTGAAATCTGCCGTTGAACAAAGCCAGTCTGCGGCAAGTGTCTTTCCGCTACCGATAAGCCCCGTGAACCCTACAACATTCATAGCTTTCCCTTCTCTATCTCAAGTAACTCTGCTCTAACCTTCCGCAGTTTATCCTTGGCTTTCTTTAGTTCTATTTCCCAATCTTCTCTGTTATCGACATGAAAGCCACGGTCATACTCCCAACGAAGCTCTTCAATACGCTCCCTTATGGCAACAATCTGTGCCTTCAATTCGAGCGCAACTTCACTCATCGTCCTCTATCCCTTCCAGTATAAATTTGTCAGGCTGAATAAACATGACAGGTATGTGGTGCTTGCGACAAAATTCTATTTCTCTTGTCACACCGATACTATTCTGCCAGCCATCAAGCATGAGAACCGCCATTCCGTGGGCGTGTGTAAGGTATGCGAAGTCCATCTGCAACCACTCCGTGGTGTTTATACACAACGGCCACCTAGAATTTTGTATTGCATGAGAGTGCGTGACAGGGCTGAAGACGTTCATGCCCATTACCATCATCATGTGAGCGCATCGTGTAACTTGCTCATACCTTTTTTCCATTTCGTTTTCTTCAGCACTACCATTCAATGTATATGGTGAGGCTAAATATATTATGTTTTTGGGAGAGGCTTCCAGCGTTTCCAACTCAGGCACTCCTCTTGACATCCTTTCTCGCATACAAAATCTCCTTCTTTATTTGGCATGGCATTTGCACATGTTCGTTTCGTCTTGGGCACTGGCTTGTCTTCCCAACAAGACTCCCGCTTGAAACATCCACGGCAACGCCAATCTGTTTCGTCTTTTGAAATTCTTTTGCAGTTGCCAGAAAGAATGTTTTCTACTCTTTGTGACAGAAAAGCATAGTAAATATCATCAAAATGTATCTCTTCTTCGGCATACTCACTCGTGTTCTTGTTGTAAGACACGAAGAAACACCTTTGTATTTTAGATAAGCCCATCATAAATTGAACTTGCGCATAGTAGTTTCGGTGTGAAACCTTTACGCCATCTTTTGCAAAGCTCTTGAACTTGTTGTCGTTCATAGACTTTATCTCTACCAGCCATATCTCTCCGTCTGGTGCCTCGTAAAGTCCGTCCGCATGACCTATTGCGTGGCCACCAAAGCCAGTGTACTCCCACTGCCTTTTTGTCATGGGGTCTTTTTCCATGACGTTGATGCCAGCCAGCTTTAGGTCTCGGACAACATCATTCTCGATACGGTGTCCGTCTCGGAAAATTCTTTTGAGCCTTGGGTCGGGTGCGGTGTCTGTGTACCCGCGAAGGGCAAAGTGTACAGCCGCCTCGCACTCGTTACCTATGCCTGATGCGCCAATGTAAGAACGTGTTTTTTCTTTTTTCTTTTCGTTCCGCTGTGCCTCATCAAGGCGATAAACAAAATCAATGCCCAATGTAAAACTCCGTAATTTATGGGGGGATACGCTATAAGTAACTACTGTTACTTATAGCGTAAAAGGGCGAGGAAGGGAGTACCCCGCCCTCGTCTTGGTTAAAACGGGATGTCGTCATCCAAGTCTTGTTCAGATGAAGGCGCACCCGTGGCATCGCCGGAGGAAACATTGCCAACGGGTGTGGTTCCCAACTTGAAAAAGCCAGAAACCTTGGAGCCATCACGCTCCACGCCATCTCTGTCTGTGTACTTATCTAAAGACACAGAGACACCCAGCTTCAGACCACGCATGGTGGAAATATCTCCGGGTTTATTAGGGTTGGGATGACCACCAAAGGTCAGCAACTTTTTAAGTGTTTCTCGCCCAATGCTTTCAGCTTTTGGGTTGGAATTAACTACGTTTATCATACCGCTGATAACGCCGTCATCATTTCCAAGAGTGTACTTGACAGCACTGCCACCAGATTTAGTCTCGTACCACTCTGCCCAAGTGACAGAAACTTCGTGCCGTCCGGGCTTTAATACCTGTGCCTGTGTCGAAAACTCAACAGAGGAAAGGTCAAGGTCTTTGAATGAACTCATATTCTTATGCTCCTAGTTTGTTATATTCTTCGTCTGATAGGTCAAGACGCTTGAGTAACTCGACAACACTGCCAGTCTTTTCGATTGGCTTGAGTCTGCGTTTTTCGTCTCGCACCTTGCCGTGCCAGCCCTTCACCTCATCAGTGATGATGTAGCGGAGAACCTTTTGCTTTCCGTCTTCTTCATGCGTAACGCGAACACCGCAGAAAACACAGTCGAATATTCCGGGTAGCTGTTGCATGGTCGCCTTGCCATCAACCATTGGCCAATACTCTGTTTCGCCATTTTCGTTAGAGCTTTCTTTTGCAAGACATGTAACGATAACGTGAAGGTTCATGTCACGAATAGCCTTACATGCGCCAATCATTTGTGCGGCGTGGTTTCCCCAGACAGCAAAGCCGTCCTCTTGTTTCTTGCCCTTGGCTTTTGCGTCAGCTACTGCCTCAGCTTTGGCATGCTTGTATGACAAATACGAAAGCTCTGTTAGGCTGTCGATGCCTATCCACTTGTAACCAGCTTCGGCAAATTCATCAGTTCGCGTCCATTTGTAAATGTCCATGAAGCTGTATTCACCTTTGTCTGGGTCTGATTTACCACCCCATGTTTGGAATGGTAGGTAATCAATGCCAGCATCCCTGATGGAGGACAGGCCACTTTCGCCAGATATAATAAAGCCTTTACCATATTCCTTCTGGAAGTGTGCCATCTGTGTGGTCTTCCCCCACCCGTGGTGTCCGTAAAGAAGAACCTTACGGCGAGCAGTCTCTTCGTCTGCTGTGCTCATTGGTTTGAACATCAATCGCTCCTTGTAATTTTAATTGATACTGGCCCCGGATTGCGTGTAAGCGCAGGGACGAGGGGTGCTTGCTCATGCTCATCAAGGCTTTGGAATACCCTCTTGTCCACTGTGAGCCTACGCTTCACATGGTCAGGTATAACTTCGTCTTGATATATTTTGCTGAGAAGGTCTTGGTTCCAGACATACCGCTCTTGACGGTTGATGGTCAGAACTTTGTTTCCTACTACCCGTGAGTGTTCACCAAAGTCTTCTGGAAAGTCTGAGATGAGTTGCTTCTCGATGCGTTTAATCTTTTCATCGAGGTCACTCCTTTGGATTACAAGATTTTCATATTCCTCAATCATCCTTGAGGTTTCGCGGCTCTCGCTACCACTACTTAGCATATCCCAATCGGACATATTTTCGCCTCCGTTTTAGTTTGTGTGTGAACACACTATATCAGTTTCGCTTGTGGGACAATATGTATTGCAGACAAAACTTTGTACCGTAAACGATACAGTTATTGATGTATGTATATATATGTGTAAATGTACCACCATTAACACAAGCAAAGGAGAGGCTTATGCAGTTCAACGCAAAGCAGTTGATTGATGATTGCGGCGGCGTTCGAGCGGTCGCGGATGCACTTGGGAAGCACCGAACCGCACCCTACCGAATGATGAAAACTCGCCACATGACAACGTGGCAACTTGAAATACTCAAATATCAAAACCCAGACCTAAACCTAGACGATTACTTCGAGGATAACAATGACAGTAGAAACACTGAGTGATGCGCTTTATGAGCAGGCCGTAAAAGCTATTGAATTGGGATGGACAGTGTTCCCACTTTCCGTCTCAAGCAAGAGGCCATTGAATGAATGGAAGCACTACCAAACAAATGCAACAACCCTTGAAGAGGTTGAGGATTGGTTTGAAAACGGTGCGCCCACCACCAACGGTAGCCGTGTCAAGTTGTTCAACTTGGCACTGGTTACTGGCGACATATCTGGTGTAGTGGTGCTTGATTGTGACAACGTGGAAGCCGTTGCCTACGCAAACAAGAACAACCTTGTGTCGCCATTTGCTGTGAAGACCACGCGAGGTATGCACTTTTACTTTTCGCACGGTGGTCACGGGAAGAAGTTCCAAAACAAAGTAGGTGGAACTAGCTACGACTGGCCTTCTGTTCATGGACTAGACCTTCGCGGAGACGGCGGGTATGTGGTTATGCCACCATCTGTCAAGACGGATAAGGAAGGTAAGGTTGTCCATACATACGAGTGGGATATTGGATACGGTCTTGGGTGGGACGACCTTGAAGATTTCCAGTGGCGTGGCGCACCAACAACCGTATCAACGGACGCTCTGACGTTCGACACACTTGACCTAACAAATGTTTCCATCCACACGCCTGATGCAAATGCAACCGTATGGGAGCAAACCGAACAACGTGTCGCCGTGCTTGGTCGGAAACTACAAGAAGGAGACGGAACTGATGCTTGGATGGTTCGCTTCTGCGGCCAAAAGGTAAGGCAGGGATTACTTGGCAAAGACCTTGAGCATGTGGTGCGTAACTATTATGCAGAGTTTTTTGTAGATGAGTACCCAAAAGAAGCCACAGAACGCTGGCTTGTGGCCAAAATGCGGTCGGCAACAGAAATGGATATGCGTAATTACCCCGAACAGTATGACAAAGAGGGTAATCGCACAGACAAAAAGAAAGAGATTGCCGTCATTGATAGCTCTCGGCTGGTTCCAATCTATGCGGATGCAGTTGAGCGGTTGCTTTCGGAGATGCGAGACGAGGTTTATTGGGTAAACCCATTGATACCTGAAGGCACAATCACACAGGTTGTGGGCTTCAATGGTCACGGCAAGTCATATTTTCTGTCTGCGATGCTGAACAGCATGGCCGCTGGGCGTGACGAGTTCGGTCCATACGAAACGCCGAAGCCTGCTAGGGTATTCTATATGGACTATGATAACCCAAGACGGACAGCTTTGCGCAGGCTCCGCGACTTCAATAAAACATTTGGTTACACCAATGAGCACTTCGGCCTCTGGTCGCCAACTCTGATTTCATCTGAGGACGGCGGCGAGGTTGACCTCATGACAGAGAAGGGTATCCGTCTTCTTGGCGACTGGCTTGATGTTGTTCAGCCGGACATACTTGTGATAGACACAATCCGTAACGCATTTCGTGGGTTGGAAGAGGCAAGCCCGACAGAGTGGGCGAAGGTGAACTTCGTTGCAAAGCTGGTGCGTAACAAAGGAATATCTGTCGTCTTGGTTCATCACCGAAACAAGCCGGGAGAAAACGGGCTGGGCCGGGAGGCAGGCTCGACAGCACAGCTTACAGATGTGGACACACAGGTTTTTGTCACCCAAATCTTTCAAGACAAGACCGAAGTCAAGGCGAAAGCTGGGCTTCTTGATTCAGATTTGGCTGTGTTTACTCTTGATGGTAAAGAGTACACACCATACGGATACTTGTTGAAGATTGCTGGCAAGGACTCTCGCCTTCAAATGGTCACACAAATATCGTTTGGTAAGGTGCGACAGCAAACAGAGTTGCATGAAACGCACTACATAGGTTGGTGTGAGAGCCTTGTGACTGGCGATAAATTTATCGTGTCAACAAAATCAAAGAAACAAAAGGCTCTGTTCTTGAACACTCAGGGATACAACGCCTTCGACATCAGCAGGGAAATCAAAGTTCCCCAAGATGAAATTCGCTCTTGGTTAGGAATTGTGGATGCCACTTAAAGACTTAAAGACTTTAGCAGACCCGAACACCCGAAGGGGTGTGAGGCTATGTGTTGCTCTGTGTTACCTAAAGGATTGTACTGAGCATCTCTTGGGTACGTCAAGGCAACTTTTTGTACTGGGAAGGTCGGTGGCAGTGGCCACCGCCCCAAAACCCGTTGCAATAAAAGGATTATAACGATGAAGGACAAAACTTTGTACTGAAAGGAGGAGACCGAATGGGTAAGGCTAGAAGAATTTCGGAGAAAGACCGAAAATATCTAGCCAAGTCGCTCAAAACCGAGACACCCTACACAGAAATGGCCGTTCACATGGGCGTATGTGTAGACACACTGAAACGAATACTGCAACGCGAGGGCTTGGCTGAATTTGATGCCGCAAAATACGCGGTTAGCTTGAGCTTTGAGACACAAAAAACATGGGTGAGGCCGTGCATGAGATGCAGGGACGAAGCTCCTCGCCCGAAGTGGCAATATATTTGTGACAAATGCAAAGAACGAAACGAACAATATTCTGGTGTGGATGAGGAGTGGTTATGGGAAGACTGAGCCCAAGAGGAAGCAAGGCGAAGGGCGACAAGTATGAACGCGAACTCGCCGAGTATTTTAATGAAGCCCTTTATGGTGGAGAACCAAAGATATTCCGAGCCCCGTTGTCTGGCGGAGGACGAAGCACATTCGGCGGCGGAAGTGCTGACCTAACTGGCACACCGTTCGTCTGGGTAGAGGCAAAGCGCACAGAAAAGTTCGCGCCATACGCCGCAATGGAACAAGCCGAACGTGGAATCGCCGGGAAGAAGAGCCGGGATGTCCCGGTGGTAGTATCAAGACGAAACCAGATGACTACAAGCGACAGCTTGGTAGTCATGAGGATGAAAGATTGGATTGATATGTATCACTCTTACCTTGATATGAAGGGAGAGCTTTCCAAGGACGACACAGAAGAGACCCCAACGATATACTCAGAGTATGAGGAGATTTAAGTGTTATGGATTGGGTCACTGCTGAACTCGTAGATACGGTACACAACATCTCTTGGTTTGATGGCATTGTGTATATTGCGCTGGGTCTATCTGTGTATGCGGTGGTCAAGTACATAAACAAAAGGTTTAAGTGATGGCAAAGAAGGTCAGCAAAAAATCTATGCCTTGCAACAAGCCTCGCAGACAAAAGTCTGGTGGCAAGAAGTTCGTTGTGAAGGCATGTGCGAACGGTAAGGAAAAGATTATCCGCTTTGGTGATGCAAACATGACCATCAAGTCTGGCAACCCGAAGCGCAAGAAGTCATACTGCGCCCGCTCTGGTGGCATAAAGGGCAAGAGCAATAAGTTGAGCGCAAACTATTGGTCAAGACGAGCGTGGAAGTGTTGATATGGAAGCGGTGGTTTTGTTCATGGTCATGCAGATGCCTTTCAACACACCGATTCTGATGCGAGACCAAGAGCAATATATGACACACAAGGAGTGTCAAGAGACAGGCAAATTTAAGGCTAGAGAAATTGCCGAAGAGATGGCAGAAAACATTGGAGCCCCGATAAGGTTTAGTTATTGGTGCGAAGGCGAAGAAAGGACGGAAACGTAATGTCTAATTGTTCACATTGTAAGAGCCCACAGGCTTGCAGAAACGGATGCGTTGCAGAGGTAACTCGCGGCATTTACGGTCAGAAAAGTAAAGTGCGTGAGATACCAGTCACAAGCAACAAGAAGAAGACAACCATATCTGGCATGCCGAACGCAGAACTTTTGCGCAAGACAAATTTCTAATGGGTTATCCCAAAGCCCCGCCAAGAAAGAGGACTCAAAGCATCCCCAGAAGTGCGGGGACAAAGCGTGTTGCCCGCAGGCCAAAGCCCCCTATTCCGAGACGAACCAGACGAGTGTAAATGGAACGCCGTGTTTGCAGGGTGTGCAAACAGGACAAAGATATAGACCAGTACGAGCAATATCATCACACCAAAACAAGACGAACGATGTGCTACCGCTGTTTGTACGACAAGCGAACCAAAGCGTACACCGCAAATTCCACAGTCTTCATAGAAAGAATGGTGTCGCAACTAAAGTCTGGCAGAAGAAAGCAGGGCATAGATTTTGATTTAACCCCTGAGTTTTTTCTGAAGATGTTTGATAACCAAGACGGACTATGTGCCGTCACTGGAAGGAAAATGACATGGCAGAGAAAACCCGACAGGCGAAACGATATGAACATTTCGATAGACAGGATAGAGCCGAAGGGGAATTACGAGGAAAGCAACGTGAGGTTGGTCTGCAAGAGAGTGAATTTGATGAAGCACAACATGACAGACGAGGAGTTGCTGGACTGGAGCAAGACGATATTAGCTACCCTTGCGTTGAAATAGTTCCTAACGCGATAATCTTGTACATGTGTGATGGGAAGGGAATGTATCTGCAAGCTGAGGAAGGTATGCTTCTCAGCGAATTGCTTGCAGAGGCATCCGCTGAGTGCTTGTTTTGTGAGATGGATAGCTAGACGGCTTTCAACCACCAACGTGGTAACGTGCGACAGCCACCCCATTTGGCAAACCTAGACTTAGCTTGTCTGTAATATTCTCGGTAAGCCTCAACCACACCATCGTGGCTTGATGTATCGATACTGTCAGTGATGTATTTGTAATCACCAAAAGCACATGGCGGTGGGGGCATATCATCGTAGCTTTCCGCACCAGCTAGATACTTTGGAATGATTACAAGGTGCCCTCGCAGTTCGGTGTACTTGTGTTCGCGTCCGTAACGCTCAACGTATTCGAGAAGAAGTTCTTCCCACATGCTGAACACATAGCAGTATTGAAACAATCCGCTTCTTGTCCATACATTTGATGGGTGGTTCACATGAGTTTGCTTAATCAGGCAACGCTCTGCCAAATCACGTTCGTCTTGATTGGGGCTTTGGTGCCATGCTGTTGACAGCATTTGCGCATACTCCATGACCATCTTCCGCAGATGGTCGTCACAGTGCATCCTCGCCGCTGTCCTCGGATTTCTGTCCAAGTAAAAGATGTTCATTGTCAGCGTCCTCCAGTTTGTTTAAGCATCTACCACAGTAGAAACCATCGGGTCGCACAAGTGCTCTGGTCTTTTCAGTTCCACAGAAATCACATGAACGCCACCTTGTTGTATCCCACATCGTTTCCATCCTACCCCCTAGCACATGGACAACGGCCTCGAAGTTTCCCAGCTTGGGTTCGTGCCGTCTCCATGACTTGATAGTTGATACGGACACACCCGCTTGACGAGCGATATCGTCTAGGGTGCGTCCGCTTGCACGAATGTGCATGAACATATCGTGCAATAAAGGGTTCACAGCGAAATATGATTTCTGTTTGCACGATAGTAATCGATGATAAAGGCTAGTGCATCTTGCACAGTATGCCCAGACAAAGTAGCAAGTGCCTTAACGTATTCGCTATCGTCCTTGGACATCCACACAGATTTGTGAGGAACCAAGTTGCTCTTCTTGCGAGGAGTGCGAACCGTCTTGCGCTTGGCCTTCGTCTTCTTGCCACGGTCTTCGAGGAAACTTGGCTGGCACCACTTGTAGATGACAGCTTTGTGAACATTATACTTGTCACATATAGTATCAATAGGAACGCCAGCCTCTTTGAGGGAGCGAACCTCTTGCAACGTAACAAGCGGAACCGATTTGATTACACCGTTGGATTTGCGCGGGGCATCTCGCAATGCAATTTGCCCAGCGGTCAGGTTAAGGGTTGGTTTTGTATGTAGCATTTAGACCTCCAGTTTTAATGCTGTATCACTTACAGTACATAATTAGTACCGTCAGCAATACATGTCAACATATTTTTTTTATAGTGATGCAACCGCGTTGATTGCACGAGAAGGCACGAAGCCTCTATACCGCATGGTCTGCGATATATCTTTGTGCCCCATCAGTAATTGTAAGTCACCGATGTCGGCACCGTTTTGAGCCGCAATGAAAGCGAACGTGTGTCGCAAGTCATGAACCCTCAACACCTCATGTTTCATCTGCCCACATATCGAGCGCATGATTGAGTTGAAAAGTATTGACGCTTCATGCGCCGACTTGAATGGTTTGCCCTTGGCTTTCAGAAAGGCATAGCCCCAGTCGGGAAGAAGAGGAATAATAGATTGCATACGCGAAGACAGTGGTATCTGACGGTAAACTGTCTTACCAAACTTTCCCTGCTTCTGAACCTTTAACTCACCAGATGTTAAGTCGGACACCTGTACCCGTAGAAGTTCGCCAAGACGAACGCCTGTATGCACAAGTGTTGTGAAGTGCGGTGTGTAAAATGTGTATGGACTAGCTTCGATTGCATCGAGAAACAATGGAACAACATGCGAGTCGAAATGTATCTCTCGTGCATCGTCAACCGTTGGCCTCTTCACACGAGGCACTGCAATACCCCATGTGTCTCCGGCCAGTTGCATGATGGCTGAAAGAATATTCAGCCACCTTCGTCTTGAATTTGGTTTCAGCTTGGCAAACCGCTTGGCAGTGCGGGTGGCAATGACATCGTTTGTGACATTGGGGATGTCTAAGTTCCCAAACGTATCACGAAAGAAATCAACCTTCGTGTTCGTGTCGAGGGATAGCCTGTCCTCCCCCTGTTTGATTGCGAGGTAAAGGTCGCAAGCCTCAGTAAATTTTTTCATCATTTTCTCCGTTTGTGTATCCTCAGTGTTACATACCGAGGTGGGTTGGTCAAGCGGCGTGTGGTATTCCGCTGAAGTTTTTCGCGTTGGCAATCAACGTGGCGTAGTCGCCCTCTTCAAACTCATGCTTTAGTTCAAAGTCCTTGAGCGTAAACTCCTTGCCACTCTCCCACTTGTCCTTGAAGATTTTGTCCTTCTTGACCGTGCCGAGCAACAGACCGAAGCCGGGGATAGAAACCATTACCCATGTCCCGTCATCCAGCTTGGCGGACAAGTCCCAGACGTTTGCCCATTCGCCTACAATCGCAAAGCCATTTGGATTTGCATCATACTTGATGGCCTCAATCGTCTTAGCCCAACGCTTAGGACGCTTCATCGCCTTGGATTTTTGTGAAGCGGACAACTGTGAAGCTGGTATCATCACATACTTCTCTCCGCATACAGTAGACATTGCGTCAGTAACAACGGTTGCAACCTTGCGAACTTGCTTGCTATCAACACCACCCAAAAGATTTTTAATCACAACAGAAATGTCTTGCATTACTCGTCTCCATTTTCGTTTACTGGTTTGCCATATTTATCGACCGCCGTGATAGTCAAAACACGAGCGTCTTCTTTGCGTGCACCCACAAGAGAGCATGCTTCTCGCACAGCCAATGTGTGGGCTTCGTCTTCGTCATGTGCCAAGACAATAACAGTTCGTGTCGTTGGCACCTCGACCTCGACTTCGTAATTGTATTTCTTCATTACATTTCCTTTCCGCGCTCTTCGCGCAACAGTTCGCTTACCCACTTGTGAGTTCGCTTTAGTAGTTTTTCCATCCATCCTTCGTCTTGAAGGCAGCGGGTTATTCCGACAGCAAGCAACGCCGCTTCGTTCATCTTCTTGCTGGCATCAAAAGTAACCTCAATCACTGGTTCGGTTTCCTTGAATGTGAAGTTGCGAACAACGATGACCGCATCGCCGTTGTTCACAGTAATTGTTTGTGTTTCATCCGCTTCCTCTTGCTTAGGAACCGCATCCTTTTCCGCAACCCACGCTTGGTATTGCTTGTCAGCTTCGGTGAGTTTGGCCATTGTCTATTTCCTCCCCATCCTGTGTATAGAAACAGCGATGAACTCTGTTTTGGTTGTACTGTTCGGGGTATCTTGAGCCAGCATACTCGTCAGCAATTTCCTCGGCTTTCGCCTCGGCTTCACCCACACTGTTGGCATCAACCTCAATGACAACGCCCTCTTCAAAGCAAATAGCTACTCTAAACTTTGCCATATTTCAGTTTCCCTTCCTTCACAAAATATTCAATCAACAAGCCAACATCTCTCGTCATTTCGTTGATGTCATTCAACACGTTTGTCGTGTCTCGGTATTCGTTGGCTTCGATGCAATGCTCTTCACACCATTGCAACTGAAGCTCTTCATCGGCTTCGAGCAACTCTTCAGGGAAATGCTCTGTTAAGTGCATCCCTGAAGCCCATCTGAACAGCGTGTTTTCCATGTGTGCATAAGACATGTTTACTCTCCTCCTAGAACGATGCGATTAGGTTGGGGTTGATGTGATAATCACCGTCAGAGGTGATTATTTTTACGATGGCGTAGTGCTTTTCAGTGTACTCATTCTCCTCGATGTACTCATCACGAAACTCAAGAGCCTTCACGCCCTCAAATGTTTGGCATTGTGTGACCACGGTAAGTGCGAACTCTGGGTCACTTTCAGCACCATCGAGCAGTGCCTTCTCAAGCACACGCAGTACAGTTGATTTGTATCCATTCATTTCATTAACTCCTCATTTACGATTGATTGTATTTGTTTGATGTTATCTCTTCGCACACCACGCTTCTTGGCAAGACGATGCACTCGCACCCAGAAACGTAAGCGTTGTCCGGGTGCAAGGCTGAACCAATAACTTGGTATGCGAGGGATGGGTTTGCGGAATCTACGAGGCAACATTGATAAGCGCACTGTTGTCAATGTGAAAGCGATTGCCCAACAGTAGCTTGGCAAGTCTGTCCATTACCTCGCGAGACAGGTCGTCCATGTTCCTCACAACAACATAGTCGGGGAAGAACTCCTTGAGCCCATCGTATTGGATGCCGACACCAACCATGTCGATACCCATGTCACAACATGTGACCACCGCCTTTCGGGTTTGTTGAGACAACTCGTGGTCTGTCAGGTCGGTGACATGTTCTGGATGGCCATCAGCAAGAACCATCATGACCTTACGTTTCTCGGCACGCTTGGCAAGGCGGTGAGCAACCATGAGGTATGCGTCAGGGTCAGCGTTGTGGGCAAGAGCCATGCTTGCAATGGTGCCCATCTCAGCAATCGACTGGCGCATGGTCTTGTCATACGTTTTGAACTCGAAGATGCGGACAGCATCTCGTCTTGCCCATTTCCCTTTGCCGTACCGTGCCTCGTAGTCTAGCTTGCTATCGGCATGAGGCACCGCAGTGTGACCAAGAACCTCGACTGGTATGCCCGCACCATCGAGCGCAATCGCAATCGCAATCGCAGTCTTGGCCGCCGTCTCCATGCGGTCACGAGAACGCATCGAACCAGAGCAATCCACAAGCAAGGACACGCAAGTGTCGATAGCGTCAGCCTCTTCTAGCTTGCGGAATATCTTGTCGTCTGCCCTCATGATACCGACACCACGCTTGCGCACATCCAACTTGCCAGAGCGACCGCCAACCCACTCGCTCCGTGTCTTGGTAATCAATGCTTGCTCTAGCTTTCTGCGCATCGTAGCAACCTTGGCACCAAGCTCGTCTCTGTGGCATGTGAACTCTCTGCGAGCATCTTCTCTGTTCCCTTCATACCACCAAGGGTCTGCCTCTCTACTAGGTGAGAAGGGTGGGAAAAAGCCATCGCTTGATGTGCATATCGGTGCGTAGATTATCGTCTTGCCCGCACGCTTCTTGGTCTTCTTGTTGTCAAGCATGTCCTTTATCTGTTCGAGACCAGATTCGATAGGCTTGGTGCTCATCCAGTCGAAGGACTTTTCCCCATCTCCTTCACTACGTCCATCAGTTCCATCAGATGTGTCATCTGGCTTTCCGCGCTCTCCTCCCGCAGTATCGCCTCCATCGCCAGTCTCACCTTCATGTGAGTGTCCATCGTCTTGGCCAGCATCAGACTCTGAAGAAGCATCACCGTCTGCATCTCGCTCATCAGTGCCCGTGTCACCTCGTCCACGCTTCGTACCTTCGCCATCTTCATCTTCCTTTCTGCCCTTCGGCTTTTCACGTTTCTCTTCTTCTTCTGCAAGCTCCTTGCTCACAAGCACTGCGAGGTCAAGCGCAGACTTCGTGCCGTTGTATGCCTTGGCCTTGTCTACCTTGCCAACACCCTCAACACCTGTGTCCAAGCCAAGTATTGCATCAGCAATCTTGAACGCTCGGTCTGTGATGTGTCCTGAGAGATTGTCCAGTGCGGCGGTCAAGTGTGGTGATGGATACCCAAGACGAACGCGACCAGCCCATGTCACTGCGAGTGGAAGTGTTGCCCAAATATCACATGCAAGGTCAGGGTCAGCCTCAAACTGTTTGGCAACCTCACGAGTGACCGCCTCGGCAGTGTGGTCAATCGACTTGGCGATGCCCGGATACAGCGTCAGACCACCATGCTCGATGCGGATATCCTCAATGGCGTTGCCCATTGAGGTTGTCCACGACAAACCCTTTTCCTCGTTGTCCCTTGCGAACTGCGACCATGCTTCCATGTCCGTGAGGATTTGGTGCAAGGCTTCGTGGTTCCCATAGCCACGACCAACATTGACCTGTCGTAATGTCATTGGGCTTTCGGGACATTGCGTAGGCAAGTACACGTTCTTGCCATCCGTTGCGGCACCATCGCCGTGGAACACAACATTGGTATCAAGCTCGCTCGAAATCGTCTTGATGCCAGTCGTCATGCCATCCATGTATTCACGACCAGTGATGTAGTCCTTGTCCAAATCAGGGTCGTCAGGGGGTAGGTAAAAGTTATCAGCCATTGTTATCAGTCTCCCTTGGTTGTATTTTTAGCGCACGATACATGTTGCCATCGTAGTGCTTGGTGTTGTCACGGATTGCCTGCCACAACAACAGCTTGGCTTTGTTGCTGGCGTTCCCACCGAGCCAAATCAATCCGAGATGTTCAAGTACATTGCCCAACTCGACATGAACCGCATCAACCACTTTGCACCAGTCATCGTAGCCCATGTGTGTGGCTGTAATGTCGTACACCTCAAACTTGGCGCGATGCTTCGCAAGCATGTCAGCGTTGCCAACTGGCGGTGTTGGTTGCCAGTCTGTCCTCGGCTCAATCTTCGTCTTGCGTCTGTCCAAGAACGGTGGGATGTCAGGCATCTCGAAGAGGTCGGGGTCTCTTCGCTTGATGCGAGGGTTAGGTGGTCTCTTGATGCGGTCAGAGGGAACATAAGGTTCCACCACTGGCGCGACTGGCGCGGGTTGCTTGGTCTCAAAGCCAAGTTCCGCAAGTTGCTTTTGTATGATTTTGTCTGTCATTATTGACCTCCGCTTTGTGCAAGGATAATCAGTCCAAGCAAGATGTTGATGAACGCAAATTCAAGTCCTGTCATATAAACCTCCTATAGAAATTTGCAGTTGGGGAAATGCTTGTCAGCAATCTCGATGATGCGCTGTCGGTTATCGATTGGCGCACGGTCGATGACCGCCGTCTCGATAGCCATCTCGATTGCCTTGGCATTGGTTGGCAAGATGTTGTCGAAGAACGGTATCATCTCGCATATTGATTGCAGACCACGAGGCGAACATGGCACGGTAATCTCGCCATTGGTGAACGCCTTGCGCATGCTCTTTGCAAACTGCACAAGGTGTGTCCTCGTCTCGTCCGCAACTTCTGGGTAGTTCTTCTTCAGCACAACGCCCTCTTCCTTCTCGGTGAGGTAGTCAACTTCGATGAACACTGGGAACCTGTCGAGCAATGCGCCGTTGATGGGTCGCACACCAGCATAGATGCCGTGCTCATCACCTTGGCCACGAGAGTTGGCGGTAGCGCAGAAGCGGAACAGTGGGTGAGGCGTGACGATACGACCACCGTCTTCGGTCAACATGAGACCCTTGCCCTCGGATGCACGCTGTATCACGAAGAGCAAGTCAGCACGCCCAGCATCAAACTCGTCAAGCACAAGTGCGCATGGTTGGGTCATGACCCTCGGCAACACACCTTCCTCGAACTTGGACACCGTGGTGCCACCGTCATTGGCAAGCGTGATGTTGCCCACGAGGTCAGCACGTTCGAGTGCACTGTCGAGGTTTACACGAAACACTGGCATGCCAAGACGAGCAAAGAACTGTTCATACAATGTCGTCTTGCCCGAACCAGTGTGGCCATGTGCAAAGACGTTCTTGCCCTTGAGAAATGCAGTGCATAGCTTGAGCAAGTGCATGGCTCGTATGACATAGTTCTCGTCAATGTCAGGGCATTGTGGATGCCGTACCTCGTTGCCATCCTTGTCTGTCCACACGAGTGTCGGCAACTCGAACGACAGTTCAGTGTGCTTCTTGCCCGTGATGGGGTTCTTGAACAAATCGCATGCCTTGACCATGACAACCTTGTACGTCAGCGTTGAGCCATCGACTTCGACACCACCACTGGCGGTCATCGCTGGCGCAGTCATTGCCCGTGACTTCAGCACGGACACTTCGTCTTCGAGTTTCTTGGCCAGTGTTTGCGCAGTGGATAGGTCGGTGAGCATCCGCTTCACATCACCCACCTTGCCCTTGGTAGCCTGCGTGAGCAGTGCGTTGATAGCCGTCTCAACACTCGTGTCGATGTCAGGCACATCAGCCGTTGGGGTTGGTGCAGGCACATCATCCTCGGTCTCGCCAAGTATCTTCATGGCAATAGTTGCGGGTACTTCGGTTTCATTCGCCTTGACATCATCAAACGAACAGCCGGTTTTAGCCGCTTCAATGTCGTCTGCCATAAGGTCGAAGGCGGCTCGTGCGCTGACACGTTGCTTGGCATTGAGTTCATACTCGTCACATAGTGAGTTGAGCATGTCATCAGTGCGGTCTCGCATGTCTTTGGGTGAGCCGTAAGGGTCGGCATCGATAGCCATTGTTGCAAGTTTGAGTGCCTGCATAAGCACATTGCTTGGGTTGAAATCGTCCATAGGTTCTCCGTCTGTTGTTATAAGTTGGGTGTCTTTGAGTTCGGCCATCTTTGTGCCGATGCCAAACTCGTGGGTGATGATGTCCACATCCTTGGTGAGGATGCCTTCGTATTTGCGTGGGTAGAACTTACCCACCTTGCCACCACGAACGACTGTCAGGTCGCCATTGTGCTGACAAGTCTCGATGTATTGCATCTGCTTCGCCAAGGCACGAGGGAATAGGCTTCCTTTGTGCACATCGACTGCTGAGAAGATGAGAAAGCCAGCGATTGCGTTGGGGTTCATATCGTCAACGCTACGGTTGAACGTCTGCCCCCACTCGCAAGACCAACTTGTCATCACATCGCTCAACACAGATTCGTCTTTGCACGCATCCACAACCTCGGACACCAACGCCTTCAGCGCATTACGCTTGGCATCCGCAGTCATTCGGCTTGCGTCCATGATACGTTTGAGCAAGTCGTAGCAATTCATGTTGCTTCCTTTCTGTTTTGGTTTCGGTTTCAGTTAAGCACTCCTATCTCTCTCTGAGAGATAGAGACGCGAAGGGGTCATTATCGGCAAGGACACATCACGAAGACGAGAAACACTAGGATTGCCGCCTCGGCAATGTACCGCTTGATTTCGTGTGGCATCATTTCCAAGTTCCCTTCGTGACTTCGTAGTTGAAGAAGAGCCAGTCGGGATGACATGTGCCAGTCTGCCAAGTGCCATCGGCAAAATACTCAGCTTGCCCACACCCCGTGATGATGTTCATGAAGATGAGCATGAACATGAGGTAGCCAAGCAATCCAAGGGTTGTGTAGCCGATGACCGTGACGAGAACTTGCGCCCAATGTTTGCGACCGTACAGACGAGAAGCCTCTTCGTCCGTAAGCCTGCGATAGTTGTATCTGCGCTTACTCATGACGGCATCAGCCTTTGCTCACACTTGGCGTGACCAGTGGCTTTTTCCTCGACCCAGTACACGCATGGCAAGCCATCGGGAAGTGATAACGACCACATTTGCGTGCCATCGGGTGCAAAAGCGTAATCAGCCTCGAAGTCCACGAAGAACTGCTTGGCATCCAAGAACTTCTGATTGGGTCGAGGCTTTGTGAAGTTGTTTATGTATTGGCGGTGCAACTTGAGCAATCGCGCCAATACTGTCGCAGGGATTGTTTTGACCGTGACCCTCTGCAAGTCCGCAAAGAGACACATGTTGCGAGCCTTGCTCGCATCATCGTGATAGGGTTTTACTAACGGCATATAGTCCTCCTGTACCGTGTGTGATACTGATGTAACACTGATGTTACACCAATGCAAGTGCTGTCTTGTAGACAGACACAAAAAAACCCCCCACCAGCGAACCCGTGAGGGGTTGATGTTAGCGAAGCCACGAGATTAACTCTCGCTTGGCTTGTCGGCGGTCGCCACGGTTCGCAGTGCGCTTGATGTCGCGCTTGCTTGTGCGTGGTGTCTGCCCAATCTCGCGAAGATAACGGTTGTTGTTCCGTACATCCACGAAATCGTATGCGACCGCCTTGTGAGCGGATGATTGTGGCTTGGGCATTAGTCCTCCATGCCTATTGGCGTTTGGTCAATGATTGCGTGATGCGTGATGTAGTACACAATCTCAGGAATGTTGATGTGTTCTGCATCGTTGTCATACACGAGACCGTCCTTGGACTGCTTCGTCTTCGCGTGCATGATTAGCGAGTAGAAGTGATTGGCGATGTCGTGATTTGACATCGAGATGAGTTGTGATTTCGTTGCGGTCATGTGTAATCCTCCTTGCAGATATGCACAAAAAAAGCCCCCATCGCTTGCGCGATGAGGGCTTGAGGTTGGGTTGGTCTAGCCAAGCAGAGCCATGATGGCCTTGCGCTCGGCTGGCTTGAGCGCGTTGAGCTTCGCCGCGAAGGCAACCGCTGACGCTTCCTCGGCGGAAGACTTGGGCTTGGAAGCCTTCGGCTTCGGCGCAAGTGCGGTCTTGAGTGCGACCACCTTGTCGAGGTTCGCGGAAATCTTCGCGACCTTGCCCTCGATGAATTTCGCCGAGAGGGGTTCACCCTTGCGTGAGTGCGTGCGCGACTTGGCGTTCGCCAAGCGTGCCTCGAACACGGCGATGATTGGGTCGATGTCGCCAACGGTCTTGGCGGTCTCCGCTTGCGCGATGAGTTGCTCTGCGAGCAGTGCGTTGAGTGCTGTCATGATGTATCTCCTTCTGATGCACGTTGGTTCAACTGGCTGACTGCCGAAGCAACAGCCGACCTAAATAGCACTCCCCCTCTCTCTGAGAGGTAGGCGCACATGCGCGGGACGATGGGTGGGCTAAGTCCCTGTTATGATTGGGCATGGTGCTAAGAACCCCCATTGAACCCCGCTTTGTCTGTGCAAATCGAAGATTTGTAACCAAAGCATCGCCGATTGTCCCTCAATGGGACACAAAAACCGTTGAAAATCAACGACTTGTCGTTGGGTCAGGCAGTTTTGTGACACGGCAAAGCCGTGTGACGGGCGGGGTGGGGTGCGACCCGCCGCCCGCATGCGTTATCGTGTCATCCGGGCAACCGAATTTTCGCACCAAATTTTGAAAACCTTGTACTATAGGAGATACAATGCCAGCAGTTCGCAAACACCCGCACCCAACAAAAGGCTCAGGCGGATTAACCGCAGTAACGCCAGTTGAGATAGACCGTGTAAGACGAAGTGTGCTAGATGTAGTAAGGAACAACATTCCACAGGTGCGTGAAGTTCTTGACGGCTCCCGCAAGTGGGACAATCAACAGGTTCGCCTGTTTGGCATGATGTTAAACAAGGTAATGCCCGACTTGCACCATAGTTTTAACCAGCACTCGGTCGAGACGAAGGACGTACACGAACTGAGCATAGCGGAATTAGAAGAAATAGCCGCCAAATCTGAGGAGATTGAGCCCGATGAGAGTGACGAGAGCCGAAGCGGCGAAATACTTGCTGAAATTAAAGAAGGCGAAGACCAGCTTTCCTGACTTTGTTAGGGCCATGAACCCCGACTTTGAATTTGCACCCTTCCAACTAGAGCTAATGGAGACCTTAGATGCCCTCGAAAAAGACGAACTCGGTGTACGAAGACTTCTTATTACTATGCCCCCCAGACACGCCAAGTCTTTCATCGCGACTGTACACTTTCCTGTCTACTATCTGGCCAAAAAGCCTGTCCGCAATGTCCTCAGCACCTCGTACAATCAGGATTTGGCAAAGACTTTTGGTCGCCAAGTACGCGATTTGGCTCGTGAGCCTATCGTTACTCAGGCGTTCGATGATTTCCAAATGTCGGAAGAGAGTCGCGCAGTTGATGACTGGCGCACTAGCCTTAACGGCACTTATTTTGCTACTGGCATTGGCGGTTCCACTACGGGCCGTGCGGCTACTATGCTCATACTTGATGACCCTATCAAAGCCCGTGAGGAAGCTGACAGTGCCACCCAGCGTAACAAAACTTGGTCGTACTATGTATCGGCTCTTACAACTCGTAAACAACCTGAGCCAGACGGAACTTCGGCACTGGAAATTGTTATCCTAACACGCTGGCACCCAGATGATGTAGCGGGTCGTCTCATGGAGACGGAGGATTGGAAAGAGGGAATGTGGAAGCACATAGATTTCCCTGCGATACAGAGAGTAAAAGGCAATGTCAAAAAATCCGTGGCTTCTCTCCCAGAAGATGACCCGCGCTTCATTCCGCAGGGTGAGCTCAGTAAGGTCGCCCCATCAAAAAGACACTACAGTGAAGAAAGCGAAGAAGCTCTCTGGCCAGAGCGGTTCCCACTTGACGAACTCAAAAAACGAGAAAGACTAGACCCTCGCGAGTTTGCCAGTCTTTACCAGCAATCACCGTATGTAGCTGGGGGAAACCTAATCAAGTCGTCTTGGTGGAAAACCTATGACCCAGAAGAAACAAACATAACTACGGTTATCATAAGTGCGGACACAGCCTTCAAGAAAAACGAGCGGGCAGACTATTCTGTTCTTATGACCATCGGCATGGATAACGCTGGTGACATATACATTATGGAGATACGCCGCGAAAAAATGGACTTTCCAGAATTAAA